>JACCDO012356084.1_pt1 | contig 14833 bp, 12 predicted proteins | sample 7446101 | NCBI WGS metagenome assembly JACCDO01 (sample SAMN15323440, study PRJNA562643) | freshwater metagenome | isolation source: river surface water | place: USA:Blue River Watershed | collected 2017-08-16
GAAATTGTGGTTATTCACTCTGGAAAATATCTTGCCCACTTATTATTGCAAGTTTGATTCTAGCTATTTTCTGGATTACAATTTTTAACTATCTAGAAACATTTTCTCAAAAAAAATATAATATTTACGAAGCAGAATTTATCGAAACCGAAATGCGAGAAAATATCTTAACAAACGAGGGGCTGTGGCTAAAGCAAAGTATCAATGAAAATGAGGGTTATAATATTATTTTGGTTAGGAAAATTTTTAAAAATTCTCAACAATTATTTAATAATACTATCTGGTTTTTTGATAAAAATCATAATTTTTATAAAAGGATTGATGCTCGTAGAATGGTTTTGGCAAATAAGCACTGGAAAATTGACAATGCTATTTTAAACGATAATAAAAATATCAACACTGAAATTGCTAGCATTGAAATTTCAACCGACATTGACAAAGATTTTTTACAAAAGAAAATTATAAATCTCGAAAATACTCTTGATTATTATAATATTTTTGAGTTGCCCAATATTATTAATGAGTTAGAAAAATCAGGGATGAACTCAAAGAAATATAAAATATATTTTAATGCAAAATTAAATTATCTAATCTTATTTGTTTCGATGATTTTATTTGCAATTTATTTTGGAGAAAATCTCTCTCGCAATCGCAATTCAGCTATAAAATTATTTTATGGCATTGTATTTGGATTATTGGTTTTTCTGAGTTCATCAATTTTTTCCACATTAGGCTCTTCTAATATCTTGACTATATTTGAGGCAACTTGGTTAGTTAGTTTATTTTACTTGGCAATTTCGGTAGTATTAATTTATCGCAAAGAAAATTCTGCATCATGAGTAAAATTTGAACTAATATTAATAAAAATTAATTTTAAATATTCTTGTATTATAAATTTTAAATATTTATGATTTATAAAAGTATTAATTTCTAAAAATCAATCAATCTATGAAAAAAACAATTTTAACTAATATTTTAATTTTATCACTTGCTTTTTCTTGTGCTCCTAAGGTTGCTCAAGAATCTAAAAAATCTTCAAATAATGACCTTAGCGATCTACCTGAGTGGGTATTGGATCCAAAAATTAAAGATGGTGTCGCAGCGGTCGGTATTGCTAGCCCGTCAAGAGCTGGTATCACTGTCCAATTACCAAAAGCTGAGCTTGATGCCAAAGCAAATATTGCAGCTACTATTCAATCAGAAATTTCTCGTGTTACTAAAAATGCTTTAAGATCAGGCAAAGTCAACGATGCTGACGATGTTGAAGAGTTTTTTGCTCAAGCCAGCAAAGAAGTTGTAAAAAACTTACCACTTTCTGGTGCTAGAAGAATTCACATGTTTAAAGCTCAAGACGGCACTCTTTATGTTCACATGATGATTGACGACCAAGATTACAGCAAATTCTTAAAAAATAGCCAAAAAGACTATGAAGACAAGCTTAAAAAATCAAATTTAAGTCGCGATAATATCGATAAATCTCAAGCCGCAACCAAAGATTTATTTGATGAGCTCGAAAAAGAAAGAGGCAATATTCCGTCTTTGCCTGCTTCTGACAAAGAATCTTCAGCAAAAACTAATTAATCAATAATTCAGCTCTGCCAATTATCTAAGATTTAATTGGCAGAGTTTTTATTTTATTATTTATGAAAATTAAATTTACTCTTTTTATTTTTTTAATATTTTTATCATCTTGTTCAACCAAGCAAGTTTCTGATAACAGTAGCTCTCCATCATCTCGCATTAACAATATTGAGTCTGGGGCAAATAGAGTTTTCAAAGAAATCGATTAAAACAACTCATGAAAAAAAATTTCTTATTAATTTTATGCTTTTTGGTTAGCTGTTCGGTTAATCAAGCATTCTCCAAAGATCTTCCATCTTGGTTTACCAAGCCTCGACAAAATAATATTGATGTGCTCTACGGCATCGGCGAAGGTGCTTCCCTTGAAGAAGCTACCAAAAATGCTTTAGCAGATTGTGCTGGAAAATTAGTAGTTTCAATTTCATCAGAATCGCAACTCACCAAAGAAGAAAATCAAAATAGTTATAACGAAGAACTTCGTCAGAAAGTTAGTCAATCGATTGAAAAAATTAGTTTTACTGGCTATCAAGTTTCAAAAAGTGAAGAAGTTAATAACAGATTTTATGTCGAAGTTTCTGTCGAAAAAGACCCATTTGTTAATGAACAAAAAGAACGAATCGAATTTGTTCAGCGAAAAATATCTGACCTCGATAAAAATTCAATCCAAGCAAATCCAATTCAACGAAGAACTTCACTAATTAAAATTCTTGATTTATGCAAAGAGCTTGAGCTTAAAGCCCGCATTCTATCTGGAGCTCAAGAAGAAGTCGATCTCAAATCTATATTAAATTTAGTTGCTAAATTTCAGAATGAATTTGAAAAATCTTCATCAACAATAGAGTTTTTCTTTGACCCATCTTCATCGCCAGATTTATTACAAATTTTGAAATCAGCTTTAAATAAAGATGGTTTAAAAATCGGTAAAAAACTTGATAATAAAGACCCCAATCAAATTATTATCGAAGCAAAATATCAATCGACGACAAATTTTATTTATGGTGCTCACATAACTAAACTTGCCATTTCTTTCGAAAATACTTCGCAAGGCAAAGTTGTTGCTTCAAATAATATTGAAGTTAGCGGAAGCTCTACACTTGGAGAGGCTGAATCGGTTAAATCAGCAATCAAAAAGTTAGAAGAAAAAATCACTAAAGAAGGTGTTTTAAAAATTATTGGTATTTTAAATTAATTAACAATTTTAACTATAAAATATATGAAAATAACTGCATTGGCATTGATTTTAATTTTATCATCATGCCTTCCTACCATTAAAAATTTTGACAAATATCAAAAACAATTTATTTCTAAAAGCGACTACATGCCCGACGAAAAAACTCTTGAAAATAAATTGTTAAAAGTCGCTATATTTGATTTTGAAGAGGGTGATATTGAAGTTGCCAAGCAATCAAAACTAGGTTTATCGGTTGCGACAAGTCTTGAAAATATTTTATCTAAATATCGTTTAGCTGAATTGGTCGATCGTAAAGCTACCGAAAAACTCCAAAAAGAAGTTCAATTATCTGAAATGAATAATACTGGCTCTTATTCTGGTCCGAAAGTTGCAGATTTTGCAGTTTCTGGTGTAATATCAAATGCTAGTTTTTCTAATAAATATGTAGCTGGTAGCACTTATGTAAATCCGAAAACTGGTGCAGTGGTTTCTATTCCGCCAAAATTTGTTTATAATTCTGCAGTTGCTGGAAATATCAAAATTTATGAATTACCTTCACTAACTGTTGTTGATACTATTGAATTGGCAGGTAATTCAGTTCGTTCCGAAAATGTTCAGCAAGAAGGTGGTATAAGTTTGGGCGGTCTTCAGATTGGCGGTTCGCAAGAAGAGGGTGTGCAACGAGACGATGGTCTTGTTCGCCAAGCTGGTGCTGATGCAATCGACGAAGCTGAAGCATCAATCAGAAATGCTTTTGCTAAAAGAGGTTATATATTAGAAAAAAGATCATTCGAAGGTAAATCTATTTTTAAAATAAATTTAGGTTCAGAAGATGGTATTAAGCATGGCGATAAATTCGAAATTGTCGGCCAATATGAAGTTGAAAACCCAATTAGCGGTAAATCTGAAATTGAAAGAAGAGTTATCGGGACTGGTTTAATTTCTGATAAAATCGATCCTAAAAATTGCTGGATAATTTTAGACGACAAAAAGCAAGAATCCGTTATCAGAATTGGTGATATGGTTAAAATGAAATACTCGAAAAGTGCTTTCAAATCATTCGCTAAAATGGCTAATAATATGACTAAATAATTTTTATGAAATTATTAAAAGGGCTGGATGAAATCATCGATAATTATCAATATTTTATCCTTGATGTTTGGGGGGTTATCCATGATGGTTCCAGCCTTTATCCTAATGTTTTACAAACCCTGCAATTTTTGCGAAGCAAGAATAAGCAAATTTGCTTTTTATCTAATGCTCCAAGACGAGCAAAGGTGGTTGAAAAAGTTTTGAATAATTTTGGAATCTCCCCTAATTTTTATGATTTCATACTAAGTTCTGGTGAATCATCCTTTATTGAACTATATAATAATCAAATTCAAAATTATCAAATTTTTGGAAAAAAATATTTTTACATCGGACCAGATAAAGATCTTAATTTACTTGATGGCTTAACATATGAAAGGGTTGAGTCTATATCGCTCGCTAATTTTATTATCAACACCGGATTTGATCATGAAAATTCTACTATTGATGAAAAATTAGCTATTGCAATTGAAGGAATTAATTATAAAATACCGATGTTATGTATAAATCCTGACTTAATTGTTGTTAGACAAAATGGTCAGCAAATGATTTGTGCTGGTGCCTTAGCAATCGAGTATCAAAAGCTTGGTGGCCATGTTTATTATTTTGGTAAGCCATTTGATAAAGTTTATGATTTAGTTTTAGAAAAATTTTCTAACAATAATAAATCTAAATATTTAGCGATTGGCGATGGTGTTGAAACTGATATTAAAGGTGCCAATGATTTTGGTATTGATAATGTTTTAGTTTCCGGTGGTATTCTTGCTAAAGAACTAAATATTCAATATTGGCAAGATCCAGATGAATTAAAATTAAATAAAATTTTTAACAAATATAACATTTTTCCTAATTTTGTAATTTCAACATTTAAAATATGAAACTTTATTCTAGAAAAAAAAGAAATCCTTTAAAAGTAATTATATTAATTCTTATTTTAGTAGCGGGTATTTTTGTTTTGTCTAAAATTATTACTGGCTCTAAAGTTGATGACATTGTCGTTGCTCAAATCGGTACCGAAAATATCTACAAATCCGAAATTGAAAAAAAAATCAACGATGTTTTTGCTAATAATCCTTCTGCAAAAATCCCTTTCGAAAAATTACCTGATCAAGTCCTCGAAATAATTGCTAGAGAAGTTTTTCTTGATCGCAAAATTATTGCTGAGGCAAAGCGATTAGGTATCGATAATTCAAAAGAAGTCAAAGATCAAATCGAGTCTTTCAAAACTACAATAATTCGCCAATCATATGAAAATAGCCAATTAAAGCTTGCTATTGATGACCAAAAAATTGTCGAAAAATTCAATGAAATTAATCTTAATAACAATTCTAAAAACGAATATAAATATTCACAAATCGTTCTTCGCGATGAGTTCACGGCTAAAAATGTTATCAAAGATTTAAAATCTGTCAAAAAGCCTATTAAATTCTTTGATGGAGCTCGCAAATACTCTATCGATACACAATCTTCTTCAACTGGTGGCGAGGTTGATTTTAAATCTGAATCAACCATTAAAGAACCAATTTTAAATGTACTTAAATCGCTATCTAAAGATGAAATTTCTTCACCGTTTTTAGTTGATGATTTGTGGTATATTGTTAAATTAAATGAGGTTAAAAAACCAAAGCCAATTGATTTTGAATCTTCTAAAGAATATGTAAAACATTTATTAAAAATTGAAGAAATTCAAAAAATTAATGGCAAATTCCTAAAAGATGACAAAGTAAAAATCTTAATCAAAAGGTCAAATCCTCAAGATAATGAAAAAGCCAACACATTAGCTCCAAATTCTCAAGAAAACAATACTAATATCAATGAGACCGATAAAAATTCTAACCCAGCTGATTCAACTGCTCCAGCTCCTGCGGTAGAGTCTGCTCCTAATTCTGAAGGCACTCCAAATAATAATGAAGCACCACAGCAAAAATTATAATTTAAAAAATCCTCGCGATATAATTAATCGCGAGGATTCTAACTCTTTATGGATAGCTGGTAAAAACCCCTGTTTAATTATCTTAAAAAATAAATCCCGCCAAATATTTGAAATTGCAGTTTCAAAAAATAACCTAAATTTTATTACTGAATTTTTAATTAATAATTCATTAAAAAATTTTTTAAAAATTATTAAAATTGTCGATAATAATTTTTTTAATAATATCTTATCTCCCGATTTTGTTCATCAAGGAATTGCCATTAGGGCATCTAAATTAAATATTAAAACTCAATTTGATTTATTAACAGAATTAAATTTGATTGATAATTTAAATAATCTTCCAGATTTATTAATTTTAGATCAAATTACCGACCCCCAAAATGTCGGAGCCATAATTAGAAGTGCGGTAGCCTTCAATTTCAAAAAAATTATTTTATGCGAAAGAAATTCAGCCAAAGAATCTAGCTCTTTAATCAAAGCATCAGCTGGCAACATAGAATTTGCAGAATTTTACGAGGCCAATAATATTAATTATTTGATGGAAAAATTAAAAAAATTAGGTTATTGGTGTGTCGGTTTGGCAGGAGAGGGTAAAAATAGTCAAAAAGCCATTGCACAATATAAAAATATTGTTTTAGTAGTAGGTTCAGAGGGCGAGGGCATTCGTAATTTGGTCAAAAAAAATTGCGATTTATTGGTTAGAATTAATACTAATGAGGCGGTTGAGAGTCTTAATGTATCGGTCGCTACTGCTATAGCTCTAAACGAAATTTATCTTGCAAAAAATGTTTAAAAAAATTGGAATTATCGGAGCGAAAAATAATCAAATCGCTTTGCAAAAAAAAGATATTTTATTAAATAAATATAATTTTATTGATCTTACTCATTCACCACAAACATATTCGCAATGTGATTTAATTATTGCGATTGGTGGTGATGGATTGATGCTTCACATATTTCATCAACTCGAAAATAATCCTATTCCAATTTATGGTCTTAATTGTGGTACCGTTGGTTTTTTAATGAATTCTTATCGCGAAGAAAATTTAATTGAGGCAATTAACAATGCTGAAATTTCAATCATTAACCCTTTAAAAATGATTGCCACTGATATTTTCAACCAATCGCATCTATATTTTGCTATCAATGAAGTAGCGATTTTACGGCAAACAAACCAAGCGAGTAAAATTTTGATTGAAATTAACGGCAAAGAAAGATTGGCTTGTCTTACTGCCGATGGTATTTTGGTTGCAACTTCCGCTGGTAGCACAGCATATAATTTATCAGCTGGAGGTCCTATTATTCCGTTTGGTGCCAAAATTTTAGCGATGACCCCAATTAGCCCTTTTCGTCCTAGAAAATGGAATGGTGCATTATTACCATCTCACACTAAAATCAAGTTTAAGATTTTAGAAAATCATCATCGACCAGTTAGTGCAACAGCTGATTCAAGAGAGGTGAGGGATATTGTTGAGGTAGAAATTCTTGAAGATGTAAGTAAAGAATTTAAGATTTTATTTGACCCGAACCATTCATTGGAAGAGAGAATTATAAGGGAACAATTTGCAAATTAAAAATGGTGGGTCTGGGTGGACTTGAACCACCGACCTCGCACTTATCAGGCGCGCACTCTAACCAACTGAGCTACAAACCCATCTAGAATTTTTAAATTTTGTTTTTTTTTAAAAAAATATTTTAAATTCAATTAAATATATTTTATGATTTAAAAAATTTTATTTAAAATTTCTTTATTGTCAAACAACTATTTTAAATAAATAAAGCATAAATTTACTATTTTAATAATTTTTTAAAAATTTCAATTTTTCATGAAGACATATACCAATAAATTAGAAGAAGTTGTTTTGAATCAACGAAAATTAAATGTTTCTTTTGAGTTTTTTCCACCAAAAAATGATGAAATGGAAGCAAAATTGTGGCAATCAATTTCTCATTTAAAACATTTGCAACCGCATTTTGTTTCGGTAACTTATGGAGCGGGTGGTTCTACTCGCGAGAGAACTCACCACACTATTGCCAGAATAATCAAAGAAACTTCTCTGTCTCCAGCATCGCATTTAACTTGTGTTGGAGCATCTAAGGATGAAATCGACAGAATTCTTAAAAATTATTGGGAAATTGGGGTTCGACATATCGTGGCCCTTCGTGGTGATATGCCTGCTTCAAGCCCTAATTATCAATTGCACCCAGATGGCTATAAATATGCCAATGAATTGGTCGAAGCAATCAGTAAATTAAAATCACAAAATATCGATTTTGAAATTTCGGTAGCAGGCTATCCAGAAATGCATCCAGAAGCAATATCATTACAAAAAGATATTGAAAATCTTAAGCGAAAAATCGATGCTGGAGCTACTCGAATCATCACTCAATTTTTTTTCGATACTGAAGCATTTTTTAGATTTGTTGATTTATGTCAAAAAAATAAAATATCAGCACCAATTGTTCCGGGGATTTTACCTGTCACCAATGTTAAACAAGCAAAGCATTTTGCAAAAATGTGCGGTGCTAAAATACCAAAATGGATGGAAAATATTTTTGAAGGTCTCGACGAATATTCAGAAACTCGCAATCTGGTAGCTGGTGTTGTTGCTACCGAAATGTGCAGAATTTTACATAATTTTGGAATTGATGATTTTCATTTTTATACTTTAAATCGCAGTGAATTAACCATGGCAATATGCCATGTTTTAGGGGTTAAAATGCCTCAACAAGAAAATTTAGTAAAAAATATTTAATAAAAATCTTTAAAATTTTGCTTTATTAAAATTCTTGCAATTGTATAATAGCTAATTAATCTAAAAAAAAGATTAGTAAATATTTAAGTTAATTTGAAAAAAATTAATATTAAAACTAATAAGTTTATAAACCCTAAATATTTAAAATTTAAATAAATAAAAAATGCCCAAAGAAGATTTATTAACAATGAATGGTGTAGTTCTTGAAGTATTACCCAATACCATCTTTAAGGTTGAACTAGAAAATGGTCATGTAATAATTGCTCATGCATCTGGTAAAATTCGAAAAAATAAAATTCGTATTTTAAAGGGTGATAAAGTCGAAATCGAAATGACCACCTACGATCTTACCAAAGGTCGCATCATCAGACGAAATATATAAAACAATGAAAAATCTTCTTATTGTTGAATCGCCAGCCAAGGCAAAAACAATCGGCAAATATCTTGGCAAAGATTATCAAGTTCTTGCTTCATTTGGTCATATTCGAGACCTTCCTAGCAAAGACGGTTCGGTTGATCCAAATCACGATTTTGCCATGAATTATCAAATTTCAACCAAATCTACTAAACATGTTTCAGAAATTGTTGCCAGATCTAAGGCATCTCAAAAAATTATTTTAGCTCCCGACCCCGATCGCGAGGGTGAATCAATAGCTTGGCATATTCTAGAAGTTTTAAAACAAAAAAAGGCAATTAATAAAGATACTAAAATTGAGCGAGTAGTTTTTAATGCGATAACTAAAAATTCGGTTCTTGAAGCCATAAAAAAACCTCGCCAAATTGATATGGATTTAGTCAATGCACAACAAGCAAGAAGAGCTCTTGATTATTTAGTGGGTTTTACATTATCACCAGTTTTGTGGCGAAAATTACCGGGAAGTCGCTCGGCAGGAAGGGTTCAGTCAGTTGCTTTGCGATTGATTTGTGACCGCGAAGAAGAGATTGAAAGATTTGTTTCTCAAGAATATTGGGATATAAAATTAAATTTACAAAATGATAAAAAAATTCCTTTTATCGCCACTATTTTCGAAGTTGAAGGCAAAAAATTAGAAAAATTTTCTATAACCAATGCTGATTTGGCTAATAAAATCAAAAAGAATCTTGATAGTAAAAATTATCGAGTTTTGTCGATTACAAAAAAACAAACCAAACGAAGGTCTTACCCGCCATTTGCTACCGCATCATTGCAACAAGAATCCGCAAGAAAATTAGGTTTTTCTGCTAGTAAAACCATGATGATTGCTCAAAAACTTTATGAAGGAATCGAGATTAATGGTGTTTCTCAAGGTCTAATTACCTATATGAGAACAGATTCCACCGATGTTGCACCCGAGGCTATAGTTGCTGTTAGAAGTGCCATTGAAAAACTTTATGGTAAAAATTATCTTCCAGAGAATCCAAATATTTTTAAAGGTAAAGTTAAAAATGCTCAAGAAGCACATGAGGCAATTCGCCCGACCGACTTTTCTTTAGAGCCAGAAAAAATTAAAAATAATTTAGATCACGATCAATTTGCACTTTACAATCTTATCTGGAAGAGGATGTTAGCCTCGCAAATGAGTGATGCAATATTTGATCAAGTTGTTGCCGAAATTATTACCGAGCCCAATTATGCCAAAGCTCGAGCGGTTGGTTCAACACTTAAATTTGAAGGTTTTTATAAAGTTTATCGCGAAGATATTGACGACAATAACGACGAAGATGATGACAGTAAAATGACACTACCAGAATTGCAAGAAAATCAATCATTAAATTTAATCGAAGTTTCTCCCAACCAACACTTTACCGAACCCCCGCCTCGCTACTCTGAAGCTAGTCTGGTAAAAAAAATGGAAGAGCTCGGAATCGGTCGACCTTCAACTTATGCTAGCATTATCTCGGTTATTCAAGATCGCGGTTATGTTAAGCTTGATAAAAAAAGATTTTTTCCTGAAGAAAGAGGCAGAATTGTAGTAGTTTTTTTGAAAGAGTTTTTTGTTAAATATGTTGAATTTGACTATACTGCCAACCTCGAAGATGAACTTGATATTATATCCAATGGTCAAAAAGATTGGAAAATTTTTCTCAAAAATTTCTGGAAAGATTTTAACAAAAATATCGGCGAGGTTATGGATAAGCCATTTCCTGAGGTTCTCGAGGTGTTAAATCAAAAATTTGGTGAACATGTTTTTGGTCGCGATGAAGATAATAAATTAAAAAATTCTTGTCCAGTATGCAAGACTGGTACATTAGGCTTAAGGCTTGGTAAATTTGGCTCTTTTATTGGTTGTTCAAATTATCCAGAATGTAAAAATACCATGCAAATTTTTGGTCAAGAAAATGGGCAAAATTCATCAAATAATGACGAAAACTCCGATGATAATAACTCTGAAAATAAACCAAAATTTGAACCCAGAAATCTTGGAAAAGATCCAAAATCTGGCAATGAAATTGTGGTCAAAATCGGTCCATATGGCCCATATTTAGAGATTGAAAATTCTGCGGTTGACGATGAAAAAATCGCTCCCAAGAAAACCGCTAAATCTTCCAAAAAAACCACCGCAAAAAAACCTAAAAGAGTTTCTATTCCTAAAAATATCGACCCGTCTTTAATCGATTTAAAACAAGCGATTGACTTTTTAACTCTTCCTCGAGATATTGGTATTCACCCCGAAACGGGTGAAAAAATTATCGCTAATATTGGTCCATTTGGTCCATATTTGTTGCATAATAAAAAATTTACTTCGGTTAAAGAAGATAATATCCTAGAAATAGGCTTAAATAGAGCCGTAGTTGTAATCTCTGAGGCGGAAGAACGAAAAAAATTTGCTCCAGCAAGAAATTCTAAAAAAGCTAGCAAATTTGGTGCTAAAAAAACTATAAAAAAAACTAAAAAATAATTTAATTAATTTCTTGTAATATTATAAATTTTTGTCAGATTATTAAAATAAATTATTTTTTAGTCAAAAATTTTTACCATGAACAAGCAACTTGATAACTTTGATTTAATAAACGATGAAAATAATTCATTAGCATCAATTATTAATGAAAAGCTCGAGCCTTCAATAATTTGCTCTTGCAATACAAAGGTTGCCAATTTTTTATCAATTATTTCGGTTAATGATGCATTTCTAAGAATTTTTAATTTAACTGAAGATAAAGTTATCGGACAAAATTACGATTTTTTATTTGACGATATTGACCTAGATAATTTTTCGGAGGATCGTGAAGAATATTCTCGTTTAATCAAATCGGTGCAGAACAAGACTAATTGCTCAATTATAGTTTCTAGCTCTCTTGAAAAAAACAAAGTTAATCATTACAAAATTCATGTCAATTATTCGCCAGTTCAACTAGATTTTGGTGGATCTCCTCGTGATTTTGCGATATTTAGTTTTATCAAAATTGACAAAGATAATAATGTTGATGACGAAGTTAAAACTATAAAAAGCCAAGCAAATATTTCATTATTGCGAGTTTTAGAAAGAACTCTTCGCAATGAAAGAACCATGAGAGAAATTGCTAACATAATAATAAGCGATGAAAAAATTGATAATTTAGCTCGAGCAATTGCAAAAATTTTGAGCCAACATTTGAAATGTGATCGTTGTATTATTCATGATTTTAAACGAAATTCTACCAATTTTGTTATTGAATTTTCTCAACAATTATCCAAAAGAATGATTCCTCAAGACATTAATGAGGATGAATTGGAAATGTTGCAAAATTATATCAATTTTCAAAATAATTTTTATAAAAATTATGGAGAGAAAAACAAAAAATCTTCGATTATTATTGTACCCGATATTTATAGTGATAAAAATTTTATAAAAATTCATGATATTTGTAAAAAATATTCAATAAGTTCGCAAATTGCTATTACCACTACTTTTAATGGTGTGGTTAATGGCGGGATTTATATACATAGCTCGGAAAAAAGAACATGGCTTCAAGATGAAATAGATTTAATCGAGACTGTAGCAGACCAATTTTCTATTGCTCTTGATCGTTCTAATTCTATCCAAAAAGTAATGATTGCTAACCATTCTTTGATGGAAAGAACCCTTCAGCTCAAAGATTCTCTAAAGCAAGAGCAAGAAATGCGGAAAATGCAAAATGAGTTTGTTGCTTTAGTTTCGCATGAATTTAAAACTCCATTACAAATTATTGATGGCAATCGCGAATTAATTCAGCGAAAATTAAAAAATCAAAATGTCCAAGATAACTCTATTTCGGGCTATCTTGATAAAATAAAATCTGGCATTCAAAGAATGAACGGATTAATCAATAGCACTTTGCATCTTGCTAAAATGGAAAATTCCGACGGTAAAATTAGAGTTGAATTGCAAAATGTAAATCTTCAATCTTTATTAATGGAAATTATCGAAAAAAACAATAATTTAGCCATTCAAAAAAATATTAAAATTCACTCGCGAATTGATGATTTGCCTCAAGAATATATCACTGATTCTAAACTTTTAGATCATGTTTTTTCTAATATAATTTCGAATGCTGTTAAATATTCTCACATTAATAGTTATGTCAAAATTATTGGCAAAACACTCGATGATTGTATCGCAATTAGAGTGGTTGATAATGGAATTGGCATTCCAAAAAAGGATCAAGAAAATATTGGCAAAAAGTTTTTTAGAGCTGGTAATTCAATATCTGTCGCTGGAACTGGCATCGGAATTTATTTGACAAAAAATTTCATTGATTTGTTGGAAGGTAAATTGATAATTGATAGTAAAGAAAATTTCGGCACTACTGTCACCATAATTTTAAAAAAGCAACAATGAAAAAATTTAAATTTTTTTTTAACACAATTTTTAATATAGCATTTTTTTTAGGTGCTTGGCAAATTAATTTGCAAAATTCATTCGCCCAAAATACCAACGAAAATGATAGCTCTACCGAAGATAAATACTCATTTAGACCCATATTATCAGGTAGTGTACTTTATCAAATTCAAGCTGATCACATAATCGGATCAAATAAAAAGGATGTTAGCAGAACCAACAGTTTCGTTTATATTGAACCAAATTTTGGTTTACATTTTGATGAAAATTGGTCAGTAAAAACTCAATGGCGAATTCAAGATAATTCAACTTTAACTACTCGCGATAGAAAAAATCCCGAACGATATAGAACTTTTTTAAATGATAATCGCGGAATTAATTTATCTGAAACGGGTCTGTTGATTGAAGAATTAAAATTATTCTATGAAAATGAAGATATGAGATTTACACTTGGTAAGTTTGATCCCTCATTTGGTACAGCTCATCGCAAATCTAAAAGAATCGGGGTTTTTGCATCGCAATTTGCCGAAGACTATAATTTACGAGAAAAACTCGGAGCCAATATTACTGCACTTCTGGAGGGTGCACAAATTTCTTTTAGTAGTTTCTTTACCGACTCAACCGACCTTAGTAGAAGTGCTATAAATGATCGCGGTCGAGAATCGCGAAATAATGGCTTATCATCTAATACTGGTGGTTTTTCTTCTTACTCAGTTTTAATGGAAGGTGAAAATTTTCTAACGGTTGATAATTGGTTTTATAATTTAGGTTTTCGCAGTATGGGTGTTGATTATTCTGGTCGCAAACGAGAAACAGGCTATGTTGCTGGTTCAGAATATCTTTACAAAATTGGCAGAGAAACTTCTTTAATTCCATTTGTTGAAATTGTTAGAATACAAAATTTTTCTGGAGAATCTGGTAGGATTGGCAATTATGCAACTTTGGCCGCCATCGCTAAATATTCAAGTTGGACAGCCAGTACTTCTTTCATGATTCGCCATATTAAAAGACCAAATAATAATATAGTAAATTTATCAAAAACCAACACTGACAAACAATGGCAATTTTCTATTGGTTACAAATTTACCGACAACCTTACAATTGATGTTAGTAGGGCTATAATTACTGAAAATCATTACAATGCTGGAATATTCGGAGCTAATTTAAATTATTTATATAAATTTTAATACATGATAAAAAATCGCAAAATTTTTTCTAAAGCTTATTCGATGATAGAGATGTCGATAATTATCTTAGGTGCCGTTATTATTATTGTTGGTGCATATCAGGGCTACAATATTTATCGTGAAACAATTATTTCGCGATCACAATCGCTAACACAAAATTCGATAATTAATCGCATTCCATCTTTGTTAGCATGGTTTGAAACTTCAAATCCTGATAGTTTTTCTTCGGTCAACGAATTATATACTGGCAAACAAATATCGGTTTGGCTTGATAAAACAGCCAATAAAACCGAAAAATTCCCCGCGAGAGCTGGTCAAAAAATTACTAATACCAATTC
>JACCDO010516728.1_pt1 | contig 14831 bp, 12 predicted proteins | sample 7446101 | NCBI WGS metagenome assembly JACCDO01 (sample SAMN15323440, study PRJNA562643) | freshwater metagenome | isolation source: river surface water | place: USA:Blue River Watershed | collected 2017-08-16
ACGTGATAGCCAACAAAAATGGCCAGTACAAATACGGTGATGTTTTGAACGGTAAGGATGCTTTGAAAAGCAGCGAGATCCATGATGTTTCCTCGTAAGAATGTTCTATTAGTTTTTGCGGATGGCTTGGCCATCGCGACACATTAAGCAAGCGGTAACGATGTCGTCGTCGCTAGGGATAACAAGCTTCGCTTCTTTATCAATGATGAGTTTTAGAAAGTCGATTAAGTTGCGTGCGTATAAGGCAGATGCATCTGCAGCAACCATACTTGCTAAATTGGTGTAACCCACAATCTTGACACCGTTCACATCAACGACCTTGTCAGCCTGAGTTAAAGGGCAGTTACCTGAGCCGTTTTCACCTTTGCCTGCGGCGATATCAATCACCACGGAGCCCGGTTTCATATTGGCAACGGTATCGCTATGCAAGAGAACTGGTGGTTTGCGACCAGGAATTAATGCAGTCGTAATCACGATATCAGCCTGTTGGGCGCGTTCGGCCACCAAGGCCGCTTGACGCTTCATCCATGCTTCTGGCATTGGGCGGGCATAGCCTCCAACACCCTGAGCGATTTCACGCTCTTCATCGGTTTCATAAGGCACGTCAACAAACTTCGCACCCAATGATTCAATTTGTTCTTTAGCAGCTGGGCGCACATCCGAAGCTTCAATCACTGCGCCTAGTCGCTTCGCGGTTGCAATTGCTTGTAAGCCAGCAACGCCAGCGCCAAGAATGAGAACGCGTGCAGCTTTTACAGTTCCCGCTGCAGTCATCAACATCGGCATAAAGCGTTGATATTCATTGGCAGCGACCATCACAGCTTTGTAGCCAGCAATATTTGCTTGTGAAGATAAAACGTCCATACTTTGCGCACGTGTAGTGCGTGGCGCAGCTTCTAAGGAGAAGCCAGTAATGCCTTGTGCAGCCATAGCGGCAATATTGTCGTTATCAAATGGGTCGAGCATGCCAATGAGTACGCTGCCAGATTGAATTTGCTTGAGCTCTGCTGCTTCAGGGGCGCGAACTTTAAGGACAATTTCTGCACCAAACGCATCTGCGGCAGTGCCAATGGTTGCTCCCACAGCTTCATAAGCAGAATCAGGCTGACTTGCCTGTAAACCCGCATCTTTTTGTATCACCACAGTGTGACCTTGACTGACGAGTTTTTTAACGGTTTCTGGTGTAGCAGCAACCCGGGTTTCACCAGGTTTAGTTTCCAGCGGCACTCCTATGCGCATGGCATGTCTCCAAAAGCAAAATTTTAAAAAACAATTTTATGTATATATACGCATTAGCGTATATATGGTTACCCTTATACATAAAGAATTTAGGCTAGACCCCACATAGACCAGTTTCTAATAAGGCTTCTACAATATGGGGTATCAGCTTATATTGAATTCTCGCATTTTTTGATGATCCAGCTCAATTCTTCAGCAATCCCGCCCACAAACCCCAAGAAAGTCGTTATTGGCATGTCTGGGGGTGTAGATTCGTCGGTTGCAGCTTGGATGCTCAAAGAACAGGGTTACGAGGTTGTGGGCCTGTTTATGAAGAATTGGGAGGATGACGATAACGATGAATATTGCTCCGCCCGGCAAGATTGGCTTGACGTGGTCTCCGTGGCAGATTTAATCGGAATAGACGTAGAGGCCGTGAATTTCGCGGCGGAATATCGTGAACGCGTGTTTGCTGAGTTTTTGCGGGAATACGCTGCCGGGCGAACTCCAAACCCAGATGTACTTTGTAATGCGGAGATCAAGTTCAAGGCATTTTTAGATCATGCGATGAGCTTGGGTGCGGATGCGATTGCTACTGGACACTATGCACGTGTGCGGCATGAAGGCGGTCAAGTGCAACTGCTAAAAGCGTTAGATGCAAGCAAAGACCAAAGTTATTTTTTGCATCGTTTAACCCAACAACAATTAGCTAATGTGCTATTTCCGCTGGGTGAGATTCCTAAAACTGAAGTGCGCGAAATCGCTGAAAAAATTGGTTTGCACAATGCCAAGAAAAAAGATTCCACCGGTATTTGTTTTATCGGTGAAAGACCGTTTAGAGAATTTCTTAATCGCTATTTGCCTCGCGAACCAGGGCCTATAAAAACACCCGAAGGAAAGGTTGTTGGTGAGCATATGGGCTTGGCATTTTTTACTTTAGGGCAACGCAAAGGAATTGGTTTGGGCGGCAGTCAAGATGGCAATGGTGATGCCTGGTATGTCGCCCGTAAAGATGTGGCGAACAATACGCTCTATGTTGTGCAGGGGCACGAACACCCATGGCTACTGGCTCATGGGCTAGACGCGATTGATGCTAGCTGGATAGCTGGTATCCCGCCTGTAGCTGGCACCTACTCTGCTAAAACGCGTTATCGTCAAGCCGATTCGGCATGCGAATTGAACGCAGGCAATCATGAATCTGACTTCAGCTTACGTTTTTTAGAAAATCAATGGGCTGTGACGCCAGGGCAATCCGCTGTTTTATACAGCGGTGATATTTGTCTTGGTGGCGGAATTATTTCCGCCTAATTTAACCAAGCCAATCAAACTTTTTATGCTGCTGGTGGTTCTGTTTCAATAAACGAGGAACGCTCTAACAATTTTTGATACAAGCGATTCAAATTGGGATGTTGTGTTTGCCATTGAATTTCTGGAAAGCGAAATAGTAAATATCCAATTGCGCATCCCACCGCAATATCGGCCAGGGTCATTTGATTGCCGTGGCACCATGCGTTGTCTCCTAGTTTCTCTGACATTTGCTCTAGCGCCTTGTTGATTTTGCCAATTTGGCGCTCAACCCATGCCGTACTTTGTTCATTTGCTGGACGCCAGGTGCGTTCGAGGCGAGCCAAAATACCTGCATCCAAGACACCATCAGCCAAAGCCTCCCAAGTTTTTACTTCGGCCCGCTCACGGTTATCTGTCGGGATCATTTTGCTAACCGGGCTTAAACCGTCGCCATATTCCACGATGACGCGAGAGTCATAAATCGCCTCACCATCATCCAAAATGAGGCAGGGGACCTTGCCTAGGGGGTTGGAATTGCTGATTTTGCTGTCTGCTGCCCAGACGTTCTCCAATTCCAGGTCAACTTCTAGCTTTTTTTCCAAAAAAAGGACGCGTACCTTGCGTACGTAGGGGCTGGTGAGGGATCCGATGAGTTTCATAGTGCACATAGTATAGCCATCAAAACTGAGGCTTGCTTGGCCCTAGAACGCATTAAAATTAGGTTTTATTGAAATACCTTATCCCCAAAATAAAGGCCATATTTGTGAGTCAGCCGCTATCTACCCTCAACGCTCTTTCCCCTCTAGACGGCCGCTATGCCGGTAAGCTGGACGCATTACGTCCTTGGTTATCTGAAGCAGCATTTATGCGCCAACGTGTGTTTGTAGAAATTCATTGGCTATTAGCGCTTGCGGCAGCAGGTTTGCCGGATATGCCAAAAATCAGTGCAGCCGATGAAGCTTTTTTACTCTCGCTACCAGAAAATTTTTCTGATGCAGATGCGCAGCGTATTAAAGACATCGAAGCCGTTACCAATCACGATGTAAAAGCTGTTGAGTATTTTTTAAAAGAAAAAGTAGCTGGCAGACCGGATTTATTAAAAGCCAGCGAGTTCATTCATTTTGCTTGTACTTCGGAAGACATCAATAACACTTCGCATGGCTTGATGTTGCGTGGTGCTCGCGATGAAGTGCTATTACCGCAATTACGAAAAGTGCACGCAGTGTTAACGGATTTAGCAGTTGAGAATGCCAAAGTTCCTTTGTTATCTCGTACGCATGGTCAACCTGCTTCACCCAGTACCTTGGGTAAAGAAATCGCCAATATTGCTAAACGTTTAGAACGCGCAATTGAATCCATTGCTGCTGTACCGCTACTGGGCAAAATGAACGGAGCAGTAGGTAACTACAACGCACATATGTCTGCTTACCCTGACTTTGATTGGGAAAGCTTTTCAAAGGGCGTAGTTGAGAAGCGCCTTGGATTGACCTTTAATCCTTATACGATTCAGATTGAGCCGCACGATGGCATGGCTCAGTTATTTGATGCAATTGCTCGCGCCAACACTATTTTGCTAGATATGGATCGTGACTTCTGGGGCTATATCTCAGTGGGCTACTTTAAGCAGCGCACTAAAGCGGGCGAGATTGGTTCTTCTACGATGCCACATAAAGTGAACCCGATTGATTTTGAAAACTCTGAAGGTAACTTGGGCGTTGCTAATGCGTTGTTGCGTCATTTAGCAGAAAAGTTACCAATTTCTCGTTGGCAGCGTGATTTGACTGACTCAACAGTGTTGTGTAATTTAGGCCCAGCATTTGGCCACAGCGTTTTAGCCTATGACAGCGCACTACGTGGTCTTGGCAAGCTTGAAGTGAATCATGCAGCGATTGCAGCCGATTTAGATGATTGTTGGGAAGTATTGGCTGAGCCTGTGCAAACTGTGATGCGTCGTTACGGCATTGAAAATCCTTACGAGCAGTTGAAAGAACTCACAAGAGGCAAAGGTATCAATCAAGCGGATTTGCAAAACTTTATTCGCGGCTTAAAGATTCCTGAAGATGCAAAAGCGCGCCTACTAGAAATGACACCTGGTTCGTATCTTGGTAAGGCGGTCGAATTGACCGAACGTCTGAAAAAGTGAGTGTGAGCTCTCATACGGAATACGGGGTTAGGCCCCGATTCTGGTTTGCGGTTTATCAATTACTTTGGCACCTGCTGTTGCCGTTGGCATTTGTGCGCCTTGCTTGGCGAGCACGTCATTCTTTTGCCTACATGCATCACATACCAGAGCGCTTGGGATTTGGTTATGCAAAACCCATTACTAAGGGAGCTGTTTGGATTCATGCGGTCTCAGTGGGTGAGACACGGGCGGCACAACCTATTATTGAAGCCTATCTTGCACGTGGCCAATCCATATTATTGACGCACATGACCTTAAATGGTCGTAGAACTGGCAAACAACTTTTTGGTGAGGCAATTGCCTCTGGACAAATTCGACAGGTGTATTTGCCCTACGACCTTTGTTGGTGTGTTGAGCATTTCTTAAAAACATTTGCGCCCAAGTTTGGCCTTTTTATGGAAACAGAAGCTTGGCCAACTGTAGTATTTCGGTGTGCTGAATTAGGCTTACCTCTCTTTTTGGTCAATGCGCGTCTATCGGAGAGAAGCGCACGTCGTGTCGGTCTTTTTGGCAGAGCTGGTAGAGCCTTATTCCAAGCATTTGCTGGCATATTGGCGCAAACAGAATTTGATGCGCAGCGCTACCGTAGTTTAGGTGTTCGTAATGTTGTCATTACGGGCAACCTCAAGTTTGATGTGCCCCTTGATCCTCGATTGGTTGAACAAGGTAAAGCGTGGCAAGAGACGCTGCAAAACAGTCAGCGCCTGATGGTTTGCGCTGCGAGTACACGTGATGGCGAGGAAGAAATCATTCTTAAGGCATGGAATGATTTACTCTTAAATCACTCATTTGCTGCACAGCCGCTGCTTTGCATCGTGCCTCGTCATCCAGAGCGTTTTACAGAGGTGGCCAGTCTCATACAAGGGGCTGGTTTTAGATTCCGTCGCCGCTCTGAATGGGATGGCATTCCTAAAGACAGTAGTGAATTACAAGTTCTTTTAGGGGACTCCATGGGCGAGATGCCGATGTACTACAGTGCATCTAATTTAGTCGTCATGGGTGGAAGTCTATTGCCCTTTGGCGGACAAAATCTCATTGAAGCATGTGCAGCTGGTTGTCCCGTATTGTTGGGTGAATACACCTATAACTTTCAGCAAGCAGCTTTAGATGCTATAGCGATGGGAGCGGCAAAGCGCCTGAAGGGGGATGCACTGCTAGGCGAGACGATTGCGTTAATGGAGTCTTTAAAAGCGTTATTGCTAAATACCGCCGAGTTAGCAAAGATGGCTCAAGCTGCCAAGACATACTCTATTGAGCATCAAGGTGCGACGCGAAGAATCTTAGCCGCCCTTGACCAACAACTGCCTTCACGCTAACAAAATTTAGACCCTTGCTCCGTAATTAGGGTCATCATTGCGAGCATTGTCATCTGGTTTTTTGTCGCCCTTGACCAAATCCTCGCGTGTAACACCAAGCCACATGGCGAGTGCGGCCGCCACGAACACGGAAGAATAGATGCCAAACAAAATTCCAATGGTGAGTGCCAAAGCAAAGTAAAACAGTGTTGGACCACCAAAAATCAGCATTGCGAGAACCATCATCTCTGTGCTGCCGTGAGTAATCACGGTACGGCTAATTGTGCTGGTAATGGCGTTATCAATAATTTCGCGCGTGTTCATCTTGCGATACTTGCGGAAGTTCTCGCGAATACGATCAAAGATCACGACAGATTCGTTTACTGAGTAGCCAAGCACTGCCAGAATGGCAGCCAAAACAGAAAGTGAAAACTCCCAATGGAAAAAGGCAAAGAATCCTAAGATGATGACCACGTCATGTAGGTTAGCAATGATGCCCGCTACCGCAAATTTCCATTCAAAACGGAAGGAAAGGTACAGCACAATGCCTATCACGACAAAGATCAGTGCTTTCAGGCCATCGATCGCTAATTCTTGCCCGACTTGTGGACCTACAAATTCAACGCGTTGAAGTTTGACGCCAGTTGCCGCAGGGTCAAGCGCTTGCATGACTGCATTACTTTGGTCAGCTGAAGAAATCAGTTTGCCTTGCGCATCTTTTTGCAAAGGCAAGCGAATCATGACATCGCGAGAGCTACCAAAGTTCTGAATTTGGGTATCTGTGTAGCCTAATTTTTCAACTTTAGAGCGAATAGAGTCTAGAGGTGCAGTTTGTGGGTAAGTCACCTCCATTACCGTACCACCGGTAAATTCGATCGAGAGATGAAGGCCGTTGTGCCAAAGGAAAAAGACTGCTGCTAAAAAAGTGACTAAAGAAATTACGTTCAGCACCAATGCATGGCGCATAAATGGAATATCTTTTTTGATTCTGAAAAATTCCATGGCTTATTTCTCCTGTGGGCGCCAGACTTGGCCGATCGCGAGTTTTTGAATCTTCTTATGTCTGCCGTACCAGAGGTTGACAAGACCGCGAGAGAAGAAAACAGCCGAGAACATTGAGGTCAAAATACCTAAACAGTGCACCACTGCAAAGCCTTTAATAGGACCAGAGCCAAATGCTAAGAGCGCTAAACCTGCAATCAAAGTAGTTACGTTGGAGTCCAAGATGGTTGCCCATGCTTTATCAAAGCCGACTGCAATGGCAGTTTGCGGAGAGGAGCCATTACGAAGCTCTTCGCGAATCCGTTCATTAATTAAAACGTTAGAGTCAATCGCCATACCAAGTGCAAGCGCCATCGCTGCAATACCAGGCAAAGTGAGGGTGGCTTGCAACATCGATAGCACAGAAATGAGCAGCAATAAGTTCACTGCTAATGCAACTACAGAGAAAGTGCCAAACAATAGATAGTAGGCAATCATGAAAATCGAAATGGCAGCAAATCCGATGAGCAATGATTTGAAACCTTTTTCAATATTCTCTGCTCCCAAGCTTGGGCCAATTGCGCGCTCTTCGATAATCTCCATTGGGGCGGCTAATGAGCCAGCACGTAATAAGAGTGCAAGGTCATTCGCGCTCTCAGTCGTGGGTTGGCCAGTAATTTGGAATTTAGAGCCAAATTCGCTTTGAATGGTGGCAATCGTCAGAACTTCCCCCTTGCCTTTTTCAAACAAAATCATGCCCATGGGCTTGCCAATATTTTCACGGGTGACTTCTTGCATGACCCGACCACCAGCGGCATCCAAAGAAATGTTCACGGCAGGGCGTTGGTTTTGGTCAAAGCCTGCGCTTGCATCGGTAATGCGGTCGCCGCTAAAGATCACCGATTTTTTAAATACACCCAGGCGGTTTTCACCAAAGCGGAATGCGTCAGTGCCTGGCGGGGGAGTTTCTCCAACCGCAATAGTAGAAATTAAAGGATCGGCCAAGCGCGCTTCAAGCGTAGCAGTACGCCCAATAATGTCTTTAGCACGAGCAGTATCTTGCACTCCAGGAAGTTGAACTACGATTCGTTCAGCGCCCTGTTGTTGAATCACAGGCTCTTTCACTGCCAATTCGTTTACGCGCTTATTTAGGGTGGTGATGTTTTGTTTGACAGCATTGTCCTGAATCTCTTTTAATGCCTTGGGCTTAAATTCACCAGAGAGTTTTGCACCACCACCGCTAGATTTGATGATCCACGTGAGGTCAGGTTGTGCTGTATTTAAAAGTGTACGAGCAGTTTCTGCTTCATCATTGCTGCCAAAGTTAATAGAGATTGAATCTGTACTTCGATCTATACCTTGGTGACGAATGTTTTTATCACGTAATTGGCCGCGAATATCGGTTGCAAGAGACGTAATTTTTTTCTGTACAGCACCTTTCATGTCCACTTGCAAGAGAAAGTAAACACCGCCTCGTAAGTCCAAGCCTAGTGGCATTGGCAACGCATTGATAGCGCTTAACCATGCAGGTGTATTCGATAGGAGGTTTAGGGCAACCGTGTAATTTGGGTCGTTCTGATCAATATTGAGTTTTTGCTGCAATAGATCACGTGCTCGTAACTGAATATCCGTATTGTTAAACCGTACTTTGATAGAACCAACATTACCTGTGCTCTCAAAAAACACACCGGTGCTATTAATGTCTGCATCTGCCAAAATTTTCTCAACACGAGACTGCGTCGCCAAATCAACCTTGGTGGTTGGTTTGGCAGACGACACTTGAACTGCTGGTGCCTCACCATAGAAATTCGGTAATGAGTAAAGTCCGCCGATTAATAGTGCAACAGCGATAACAATATATTTCCAGAGTGGGTAGCGATTCATGTTGAGATACTTTTAGACAAATGTATTAAGCAGACTTCAGAGTGCCTTTAGGCAATACTGTAGTAATAGCGCCTTTTTGTAATTGCACTAGTGTGTTAGCCGCAATCTCAACAGTGACTACATCATCTTTGAGGGCTGTTACTTTGCCAAAGATCCCACCGACCGTGAGCACTTCGTCACCAACGGCAAGGGCGGCGAGCATTGCTTTCGTTTCTTTTTGGCGCTTCATTTGAGGGCGAATCATGATGAAATACAAGACTGCAAACATCAAAATTAAAGGCAAGAAACTCATCAAGCCACCAGCATCTGCGCCCGCGGCAGGAGCCTGAGCAAAAGCGTTACTAATCCACATACAAAACCTCCGTTAATGACTAATTGGAAACTGCAGGTATTTAGGCTTCAAATCAAAAGCCGTAAACCCGCAATTCTAAACGTTATGGGGCTTTAAAGGGGATTTGAGGGGGTGATTGCCCTCTCTAGGGCTATTAATCCTGGCCGGGCTCGACCCCGCGCTGACGATTCGCATGAAATTCCTCGCGATAAGCGCTAAAACGGTCTTTACTTAAGGCTTCTCTGACCTCAGTCATGAGCTGTAAGTAGTAGGAGAGGTTGTGAATAGTATTGAGTTGAGAACCCAAGATCTCATTGGCCTTTTGAAGATGGTTTAGGTAAGAGCGTGTGAAATTTTGGCAGGTATAGCAGCTACAAGTAGGATCAAGTGGGCGATCATCGTCCTTATACCCAGAATTGCGCAGCTTCAGATCTCCAAAGCGCGTAAATAGCCAACCATTGCGAGCATTGCGCGTAGGCATGACACAGTCAAACATATCTATGCCTAAGCTAACACCCAGTATGAGGTCTTCTGGAGTGCCTACGCCCATGAGGTAATGAGGCATATGTTCCGGTAGCTTCGGTGCGGTGAAGTGGAGAATGCGCTCGAACTCAGGCTTAGGTTCGCCCACTGATAAACCACCAATCGCAATACCATCAAAACCTTGTTGGCTAACGGCATTTAAGGAAAACTCTCGGAGATGCTCAAACATACCGCCCTGCACAATTCCAAATAGTCCATTACCGGTTTCAAGTTCTCTGAAGCGTTTGAGTGAACGATCACCCCAGCGTAATGACATCTCTAGCGAGGCGCGTGCAGTCTTTTCAGAGGTGGGCTGCCCTTTGGTTTCATAGGGTGTGCATTCATCAAATTGCATGGCAATGTCGCTATTGAGAACCGCCTGAATTTCCATAGAGACTTCAGGGGACATAAACAACTTGTCGCCATTGATGGGGGATGCAAAAGTTACGCCTTCCTCAGAAATTTTTCTTAATGCACCCAAGCTAAATACCTGAAAACCACCCGAGTCAGTAAGAATCGGTTTATCCCACCCCATAAAACGATGCAAGCCACCATGTTTTTTAATCACCTCTAAACCAGGGCGCAGCCATAGATGAAATGTGTTGCCAAGAATGATTTGTGCCTGAGCCTCATGAAGATCACGCGGCGTCATGGCTTTGACAGTGCCATAGGTACCCACGGGCATGAAGATAGGTGTTTGTACAGTGCCGTGAGGTAAATCTAGCTGACCGAGACGCGCAGGGCTTTGTGAATCGCGCGCCAAAATTTGAAAGTGAACGGGTTTGGTCATAGATGTGTGTTTTCTAGTCGACAAAGAAACATGGCATCTCCATAGCTAAAGAAGCGATATTTCTGGGCAATAGCATATTGATAGGCATTGCGAATATTATCCATGCCCGCAAAGGCGCTGACCAACATTAACAGGGTGGATTTGGGGAGATGAAAATTCGTTAAAAGACAGTTCACAGTCTTAAATTGAAAGCCAGGTGTAATGAAGAGATTGGTTTCGCCACTTTTCTGCCCCGTTAAGGCATGGCTCTCTAGTGCTCGCAGGCTGGTAGTGCCTACTGCAACAATTCTGCCGCCTTGATCTTGAGTCTTTTTCATGGCATCAAGAGTAGCTTGCGGAATTGAAAACCACTCATGATGCATTTTGTGTTTGGAAAGATCTTCCTCGCGCACGGGAGTAAAGGTTCCCGCGCCCACGTGGAGAGTGACGGTAGCAATTTGAGCGCCTAGTTGATGCAGCTGGGCCAGAATCTGCTCATCAAAGTGTAGGCCTGCCGTTGGAGCCGCAACTGCACCTGGATTTTTAGCTACTACAGTCTGATAGCGTTTTGCATCTTCACCATCCGGTTGATGTTCAATATAAGGGGGAAGGGGTAGTTCACCAAAACGCTCTAGCAGTGCAAATACATTTTCAGGAAAGCGCACCTCATAAAAACGCCCATCGTATCCGATCATTTCTACTGGAAAAGTTTCACCTGCTTGGTTATGAATGTGAACAATGGAGCCGGTCTTGGGTACTTTTGAGGCTCGTATTTGCACCCAAGCTTGTTTATCACCGCTGATGCGCTCGATTAATAGCTCGACGATGCCACCAGTCTCTTTTTTGCCATGCAATCGAGCGGGTATGACTTTAGTATCGTTAAATACCAATAAGTCCCCTGGTTTAATCAGGTTAAGAATGTCCTTAAACTGATGATCTAGTAGATCCCCATTAGACTTCACCTCCAACAGCCGGCTATCTGTTCTATTGGCCAAAGGATGTTGGGCAATCAGTTCGGTTGGGAGGTCGTAATTAAAGTCGGAGAGTCGCATAGCATTACCATCAGAGATTAGATTTTAACGATGACAACCAAGCCAGCGCCAAACACACTTAAAAAAATGGGATTAGACAGTCCCATGGCCCTTGCTTTGCATCTCCCATCTCGTTATGAGGACGAGACACAGTTGTATTCAATTGAGGATGGTATTCATCAGGGTCGATTTCAGGCGGTGCAGACCCAAGGGGTAGTCATACGCAATCAAGTCCTTTTTAGACCCAGAAGGCAAATGGTGGTCACTATTGAGGATGACACCTCTACTTTGCAGTTGCGGTTCTTAAACTTTTACCCCAGTCAGCAAAAGCAAATGGCCGTTGGTGCACATCTGCGTGTGCGTGGTGAAGTGCGAGAAGGATTTCAGGGGCCTGAGATGGTGCATCCAACCGTGCGAGCTGTTGCGGTAGATGCACCTTTGCCTACTAGTTTGACGCCAGTCTATCCCGCTAGTGCTGGCGTATCTCAAGCGGCGATACGCAAGGCGGTAACGCAAGCCCTACGTGATCCTAGTTTGCAAGATTCATTGGCAGAGTTCTTGCCAAAAACGCTCATGAATGAATTGCTGCCCAGTCATGATTGGCCTAACTTGCAGTCTGCAATTACCTATCTGCATCAGCCGCCCGCTGATGCAGATACGCAAGCTTTACTTGAGCGCACGCATCCTGCGTGGCGACGGGTGCAGTTTGAAGAATTGCTCGCCCAGCAAATTTCTTTAAAACGTGCCCATGCGATCCGTCGAGAACGACATGCTCCTCACTTTGCAAAGCCTGCAGCCGGTAATAGCCTGGAAAGTAGATTACTCAAGGTATTACCGTTTCAATTAACCGTCGCACAACAGCGAGTGTGGGAAGAAATCGGGGCTGATTTATCTCTGCCGTTCCCCATGAATCGACTGCTTCAAGGTGACGTTGGTAGCGGTAAAACGGTTATCTCGGCGCTAGCTGCCGCTCGTACGATGGAGTATGGCTATCAAGCAGCTGTAATGGCGCCTACAGAAATTTTGGCTGAGCAACACTATCTCAAAATGAAAGAATGGTTCGAGCCATTAGGAGTACAAGTGGCTTGGTTATCGGGTAGCCTAAAAGCAAAAGAAAAAAGAGCGGCACAAGAAATGATTGAGAGCGGTCAAGCGCAACTCATCATTGGAACGCATGCACTCATTCAGGAGAATGTTAGATTTGCCAAGTTAGGATTGGCAGTCATTGATGAGCAACATCGTTTTGGGGTGCGCCAGCGTTTAGAAATTCAGCAGCGTGTGGGTTCTGAATTATTTTATTGCCACCAATTAATGATGTCTGCTACCCCTATTCCACGAACACTAGCAATGACCTATTACGCAGACTTGGATGTGTCAGTGATAGATCAATTGCCTCCCGGTCGTAAACCAATAGCAACTAAAGTGGTGAAAGCCAGTCGTCGAGAAGAGGTGATTCAGGGGATTAGGAGCTGGCTATCTAAAGGACTGCAGGCATATTGGGTTTGCCCGCTAATCGAAGAATCAGAAGCCTTGCAATTGCAAACAGCGGTAGAGAGCTTCGAACAATTAAGTCAGGCTTTGCCAGAATTTAAGGTGGGCTTGGTGCATGGTCGCCTGAAATCAGAAGAAAAAGCAGCCATCATGGCCGCATTTAAGGCGAATCAAATTCAGTTGTTAGTAGCAACCACGGTGATTGAAGTGGGGGTGGATGTTCCCAATGCGGCGCTGATGGTCATAGAGCATGCAGAGCGTTTTGGCTATGCTCAAATTCATCAGTTGCGTGGCCGTGTAGGGCGAGGTTCAGCAGACTCTGTCTGTATTTTGATGTATGCAGAGCCATTATCTATGGCTGCTAAAGAGCGTTTACAGACATTGCGGGAAACCGCAGATGGTTTTGTGATTGCAGAACGTGATTTATCTTTGCGTGGCCCCGGCGAGCTTTTGGGGGCAAAACAATCCGGTGATGCGATGTTGCGGTTTGTAGATTTGCAGCGAGATGCCTGGTTAATTGAATTAGCTCAACGGTCTGCCGAGCGATTGCTGTCTGATCATGGAGATATTGTGGAGCGTCATCTAGAGCGATGGCTGGGCTCCAGAGCTGAGTTTCTCAAGGCATAATTTGACTATGTCCTTAGTTGAACGACTTAAAGCCTACGCCTATCTCATTCGTTTAGATAAACCTATAGGCACTCTATTGCTATTGTGGCCAACTTTATGGGCTCTTTGGTTGGCAAGTAGCGGTATTCCAGATCCTCAAATATTGCTTATCTTTGTAGTGGGCACGTTTTTAATGCGTAGCGCAGGTTGCGCCATGAATGATTATGCTGATCGTGATTTTGATCGACATGTGCAAAGAACTAAGGGGCGACCTGTTACTAGTGGAAAAATTTCTGGAAAAGAAGCGGTTGGCGTAGCGCTGAGTTTGGCTCTCCTCGCATTTCTGCTGATTCAACCACTCAATGCATATACAAAGCAACTTTCTGTACTTGCCTTATTAGTAGCATTTATTTATCCATTTACTAAGCGCTTCTTTGCTATGCCTCAAGCTGTTCTAGGGATTGCTTTTGGTTTTGGGATTCCAATGGCATATGCAGCAATTCTGAACTTTATTCCTTTGGAAGCCTGGATACTCTTTGTTGGCAATATTTTTTGGGCGATTGCTTATGACACAGCCTATGCCATGGTAGATCGAGATGATGATCTGCGTTTGGGTTTAAGAACCTCTGCTATCACCTTTGGTCAATATGATGTGCTGGCAATTGGCATAAGCTATGCCATTTTGTTTATTAGTCAGTTGTGGGTAGCGCAACTTGCCGAGTTAAGTAATTATTTTCTAGTGGGATGGTTTATGGCATTAGGCTGCGCCTTTTACCACCTCAAGCTGGTTTCCACGCGGCAGCGAGAAGAATGTTTTTTAGCTTTTCGCCACAACAATTGGCTAGGGGGATTTTTATTCTTAGGAATTGTTTTGGGGCTTGCTATTCTTAGCTAATGATTAGGGTCAAAATGAGTAACGCACTTTGTTGCGCTAGCTTTTTCCTAACTCATCGCCCATGACTTTGCCGCGCTGACTAGCGGCATCGATGGCTTTTTCCAAAATCTCATGCCAGCCATGCTGTTTCATCACATCTAAAGCAGCAGCAGTGGTGCCGCCTTTGGATGTAACGCGCTCACGTAAGATGCCAGCATGTTCTTCTGAGTTGTGGGCCAGTTGAGTCGCACCTTCCAGTGTTGCATACGCCAATGTGCGTGCTGTTTGAGCATCTAAGCCAAGCTTTTCACCAGCTGATTGCATGGCTTCTATAAACGCAAATACATAGGCAGGCCCACT
>JACCDO010511089.1_pt1 | contig 14829 bp, 9 predicted proteins | sample 7446101 | NCBI WGS metagenome assembly JACCDO01 (sample SAMN15323440, study PRJNA562643) | freshwater metagenome | isolation source: river surface water | place: USA:Blue River Watershed | collected 2017-08-16
CGATCATAAAGTTGAAAGTACCTGAAATCATTTATGTTCAGTAAGATTCGCTAAATCTTACTCTGTATTTCTACCTTATTTAAGGTATTTGAATTCTAATATAAACTTCGAAAAGAGAATTCATACAGCTTTACGTTACCGTAAAGATCAGACCATATCATATCCTTTTCACAACCCCCTAGCTTTGCTCGTGGCTTATTTAGCCTAGCTAAAAAGCTAAAATGTGAAAAAAGGATCTCGTCTTTTCGAAAGCGCTTGCTCTCTACTCCCCTTGGGATGGTCGTTAGGCATTTCCCGTATTTCTTTTCCTTTTTAAAAATACCTTTCGATAGATTTTTGAATCTCGTATCTACTAACTCTCAGGTACCTTTGGTACCAGAGGGTGATAGAAAATCTGAAAGATTCTCTATCATGAATTATCCTGCCAATCCGTGTAATTCGGATCATCTAGACGGTTACGAATGAGTTTTCGGGAATGACCAAGGTCTCTGGAAGCTTGAGCAATACTTTCAAATTCGATTCCCTCGATCATTATTTTTCGACCAAGTTTATCGTTTGGTTTTCCTTGTAAAGCTTCTCTAATTTTTTGTCTTGTTTCTTCCGTATGAACTTTTCCCCAAAAAGGGTTTTTGTCTCCTGGTCTTTGAATTCCGTCAAGCACATTATAAGCTATCTTTCGATTTTGGATGATATATTCAAGTTCTTTTGAACGACGAGTGGGTGGATCTTCCCATTCCTCACCTAAATGAAGAACGATAAACTGAAAGGAGTCAGATCCATATTTGTCCCAATCATGTTGAAGAGCCTTGTTTGGATGAATTTGACGATTCAAGAGCGACTGATGAGAAGCAAGCCGTCCTGATACATTTGTGGATTCTCCATAATATCTCCAATCATTTTCTAAGCAGTGGACCATATAAAGTCCTGGTAATTTTCTTGGTTGAATACGGTTTAGCACGGAATTGTCCTTATTTTTCAAAGGAGATTTTCCGTTTAAACGAGTGCTATCTTTTTCTTTGCAGAAAAAGCGGGCAAAAAGGTTTTTACCTAAAGGCATACCATCAGAGAAAGAACCTTGACCGATAGGGTAGATTAAGAATACTGCAGTTGCAGCAGCTACAGGAGCTGAGTAAGCTACAGCGATCCAAGGACGCATACCTAAACGGAAAGATAATTCCCATTCACGACCCATGTAACAACAAACACCTAATAAGAAGTGACAAACGATTAATTGGTAAGGACCACCGTTGTATAAGTATTCGTCTAATGAAGCTGCTTCCCAGATTGGGTAGAAGTGTAGACCGATAGCGTTTGAAGTAGGGATTACAGCACCAGAGATGATGTTGTTACCGTATAATAAAGAACCTGAAACTGGTTCACGGATACCATCGCTTACAAATTCATAAAAAAGCAGGGGCATATAAACTTGACTTTACCAAGTTTAAAATCTTTTTTAAGTTTAACCATCTGACTATCCCTCTTTAAAACAAGGAGCTAATTTCTAGCAAAAGCTAGGTTTCACTGACATAAGAGAAGGTTAAAGAGCTACTAAATATAAAAAAGAATCAAAGAGTGAAATAAGGATTCATAATTTTAAAGTGTAGCTAATTTGCGTGGACTATATCTTCACCCTGAAATCTTTTGCAGCTATCAAAGATGTTAGACAGATCTAACTATTATTCAGGGGTTGGGCGCTAATGTGTTATTATTGTTGGGACTCAAACACTAGTCTCTGAACCTTCCACAAAACCTTATCAAATTTATAATTATAAACTTGATAGCCCATTTGTGGCTTGGCTGCTGGTTGCCTTTCGGGTTCCAGCAATTCACCCAATTGTTTCAACATCTTTACAGATGAAGGACACCGATTTTTTTCTAGCTAATGTCAACTGGAGGAGCTGCGATGAAAGCGATGATGAATACAGAAGTTGCAGTTAATAGTGTAGGGATCATGATTACACCGAACCAACCGATGTATAAACGGTTTTCTGTGCTAGTGATCCATTCACAAAAACGAGCCCATAGGCTAGTAGATTCACGACGTTCTAAAATTGCTGTCATAGTTTTTAAGTTAAATAATAAGATGAATTTTCTCCGTTAAATTTCTCTTTTGAATAAAAGAGATAATTTTGAATTCAAGCCTCTTTATTGAAGCCAGGTAACCCTAATATACCAAAAAAAAAGAATTCGTGCAACTCTTCTCTACCCTCCTTCTTAATTTTTGACATCCCTCGGGTCCCTTTTCTTAGTTTTTTAGCTAAATAAAGATAAGTTTAGATGCGAGAGAGATGTTTTAGCCCTCTGGTACCAAAGGTACCCGAGAGCTGCAAAGCTAAATAAGTTTATTCGTTCATACAAATAAAAAAGGTAAATCAAAAAAGTCAGTCTCCTTTTCTTAGCTTTTTCTCTAAAAAGGTTATAAAAGCGTTCAACTTCTCTCAAAAACTAAGAAGTCAGAAAAATGAAAGTGTGAAAAAGGTTCTTTTATCTTTCTTTTTCATTGAATTGAAAGGGTTATTATTAAATTGGCATTAAGATTTCGTTCCCGCACAGTCCCCCATGAAGTTTTGAAATCTCTTAATCTCTTTCACATCTAAATTCGAGATGGGTTAGAGTGGTTCAAGATTAACGTCGAACACCAATAATTAAAGAATAGAGCTACGGCTTTAAGTAGCCGTAGCATTCTATGTCTAAGCCAGGCTCAACCTGGCTGAATCTTATACTAGGTCAAAATCTAGCGGTCATTAGTGTGTCTTCACTGAAATCATTACTGACCTTACATGTAACACCTATCTTAGCATCCCAAGGGATACAATACAGCTTGTCTTGCTGTGACCTTTCATTAGAGAGTACTCATCTTGAGGTAGGATTCACACTTATATGCTTTCAGCGTTTATCCCTTGCAGTGTGGCTACTTGGCGTCTACCGTTGGAACGATAACCAATACACTATTGACTGCTTTGAAAAGGTCCTCTCGTACTAAGTTCAAATCCTCTCAATACTCTAACGCCCACACTGGATATGGACCAAACTGTCTCCGTGACTATTTTCATGCTTAATTGTACTTTAAAGAGCTCTTTCTTAGAAAGCTTTTTGAAAGAATCAAAAAGTTTAGAAAATTCCTAAATAGGATAATTCCCTAATTACTTAGGGCGCAGACTATACCATCATCTTTTATTTAAGAATAAAAGAGTTGCCGTTTTATAACAAATGTTACATTAAAGTGAAATCTCTTTAATGGGATAAATGTTATCCTGCCGTTTCCGCAGCCTAAATTGATTTTTGAAATTTAGACTTACTAGATAAACTAGAACAGAGTCGTTACGGGGTCAAGAATTTGATTTCACTACTATTAGTGAACTTTAGGGTGTAATTTCTGAGGAAAGTATCTTTCAATAAGATCCATTTGAGTGATTAAACTTCTAAATCTTTGATATTCAGAAGAATTCATATTGAGGGTCCATTGTTGATTGTTTGCTCTTGAAATCCCAGCTTTATTTATTTTCACTTCAATATTGAATTTTCGTTTAAAAAGTTTTTGCAATGTTTTTCTTTCATCTGAAGAAAAAGGAGTGACTTCAAATTTAGCTCCCATTGAGCCTTTTATTTTTGTCCCATCTCCAGCAAACCAGAGAGTCAGAAATGTAGGATTAAAAAAGCCATCGATCCTTTTAGGAAGACTTTTTTTGAAGACTGTCACTCCTTTCTCGTTTATGTAGGGTTTATACCACATTCTGTGGAACCCAACTAAGAAATCCTTTGTCGAAAATCTTAGTGAATAGCTTTGTTTTTGAGTGGTTGGATGAGTTCTAACAACCTTTTGAATCGGGGAATCCGTTCGAACATCTTTCAATTTTTCATAAAGCCACTCTACAAATTTTTCTTGTTGCTTACTTTGATCAACGGTAAGAATCCCAGAGTTGTTGATATAACCATCTGACATGATATAGCCATGGATAATATCCCTGAGTTCTTTAGAAATTTTGACATTGTTATCTTTTAAATTTTTGACAAACTTTTGTTTTTTGTTTTTCATATTGGTGTTTTTTTTTTCGAATTCCGACTTCCCTCGGGGTTACCCTATGATAGGGTTTCTCCGATATGAGGCAAATTTTACATACAAATCACTTTGTAAGGTCGCAAGCAGTTTACGACGTTTTGAACCCAGCTCACGTACCACTTTAATGGGCGAACAGCCCAACCCTTGGAACGTACTACCGCTCCAGGATGTGATGAACCGACATCGTATTTATATTATATTTCTAGCTAGTTTATAGTTTATATTGAAAATTATTATGAATAAAAGGTTTCATTAGGTCTAAGAGCTTTTGTGAACTCGACGAAATCACATAGATTCGGTATTTTTCTCGATCTTTATGAACATTCGAATCAATATTAAAGTTCAATTTTAAAGCATCACAAAGGCGTTGACATTCCGATTTTTGAAATCCTTGAGTTGAAAATAAGTAATTCCGATTCCCGGAGTTATCTTTATGATAAGTGCCATCATCCATAAACCAATAAGCAACAGCTTTTGGGGTTAAAAACTTATGAATGTCTTTACGAATCACTTTGACAGATTTATTTCCCTGAATCTCATAAAAATAATTGTAATAAAAGATAAAATCATTATGACGATAAGTTGTAAACCCAATTGATTTTCGAGTTTCTTCTTTGTCAACGAATCTTTCTCTTGGACCTGTCCCACAATAAGGTTCAAAAACCTGGTATAAATGCTCAATGTATTCTTTATGTTGAATGCCTTGTTCAAATTTGATTGCATAAACAGGCTTACCTTTACTTAATCTCATTGAGGCATCACCCAACAAAGTTCCTACAATAATGTCTTTTTGACAAGGACTTAGTGTTAAGCTTTGTTTGTACTTCATAAGAGCTTCTCCTCTTAAATTGCGTGAATTTTTCATAATTTTGAATTTGAATTTTATAAAATTAGCTGAGAAACCCTAATTCAAAAATTAGTTATAACCTTGAATTAGCTTACAGTCGCCTGTAAGATTAGACTATATCTTCAACCATGTAGGTTGTTCGGCGTTTAGTCGTTGAGGGGTCATGCTTATTCTAGAATAAGTAGAGGACTTCCCTGCTGATTGTCCGCAATTCTATGTGTCAATTTTAGAAGCTAAAAGCTATCTTTTTCTCTAAAGAAAAGTCTAAAACCATAGAATATCTACATTCCTTTTAGGAAACGGATATTCCAGCATACAGCCAAATCCATTCCTTATATTGCTATAAGAAAGCCCCGATGTTGAGGTGCCAAACCTTCCCGTCGATGTGAACTCTTGGGGAAGATCAGCCTGTTCAGTGTTGTTATCGTTAAGCTCTTTATCTTAACTTCTTTAAGTTTCCTTAAAGCTCAGACTATGTCATCATCATAAACCTACCTATCTACATCTAAGCGACTTGGTCGCTGGGATTGTGTAGATTCAGTTTTTGCTTTTTTTGTCGAGTACGTTTCACTTTGCTAAGTTGATTGAAAAAATCTTCTAAGTTTGTTGAATGTTTGCCTTCTTTCATTTCTTTGTACTTGATTCAAAACGCAGGTTTAAGATGTCGGGCGCTCGTGGGAGGTTTATTGTTCGGTATAAACTCACCTCCTAGTCGTTGAACGTTCGTATAACAATCTCACATAAGTGAGTCAACCTTTTATACGCTTCGCTGCAAGTTATCATATAAGCTTAGCTTACGTAGACTTTCTTGCAATTCACCCAATTATTGCCTTACTTCTTTCGAAGTAAGCGGGACGAGGATCCATCCCTAGAGTAACTTTTATCCGTTGAGCGACGGCCCTTCCACGCGGCACCGTCGGATCACTAAGGCCGGCTTTCGCCCCTGCTCGACTTGTAGGTCTTGCAGTCAAGCTCTCTTTTGCCTTTACACTCAATGTCTGATTTCCGTCCAGACTGAGAGAACCTTTGCACTCCTCCGTTACATTTTGGGAGAAGACCGCCCCAGTCAAACTGCCTACCTGTTACTGTCAAGTGTCTTGATAAAAGATCACCATTAGGATTCTAGCCTTTCCAGAGTGGTCTCTCAATGATGGCTCTGGTTTTCCCGGAAGAAAACCTTCATAGCCTCCCACCTAGGCTGCGCAAGAAAAGCCCGAACCCAATAACAGGCTACAGTCAAGCTTCATAGGGTCTTTCTGTCCAAGTGCAGGTAGTCCGCATCTTCACGGACAAGTCTATTTCACCGAGTCTCTCTCCGAGACAGCGCTGTGATCGTTACGCCATTCGTGCAGGACCCAACTTACGGGCCAAGGAATTTTGCTCAGTTAATCTTAACTCTTTCGAGAAAAGCTGGACTCTATCTTAAATTTCTTTTTTTATTTCACTCTTAAATTTTTTGCAAGATGACAAACTTCTTCAAAACCTTCAGGTGTTAAATGAAGACCTTCTTTCATTTTTAAACAAATCTTACGAAATCTTTGAAATTCGATTCCACGTTTTGTTCGTAATTGATGTTTCTCGAAAAAAGGAATGACAATGTCATTTAAATGATCAAGTTTTCGAACTCGCCAATGATATCGTGTTTGATGATTTTGAGAAACAATTCCACATTTAAAATGTTCTTTTAAATCGTAAAGAACTTGAATATCTCTTTCATGTTGAACGACTGTAAACTCGGGTTGAATTTGAAAGCCTGAAGTGAAGGAGCTATTTTTGGTAACTCCAACATAAAAACATCCTTCTCCATCAACAAAGCCAACAATCCATTGCGCTTCTAGTTTTGACATAATAATTTATTTTGATAAGAAATTCCCAAACGTATAGTCTCTGAGGGTTATGTTTATAGAAATCGACCGATTCAAGGTTGCCTACCTTGTCTGCGCATTTCAAACATTCTTCCCTGCTGATTGCCCCCGTGTCTGATCGAATTTTCACATCTCTTGGCAAATTAAGAAGATGTACCGATCAGCTGTCTTCTAAACTTAGCAAAGTTTAGCTAAATGCCCTTTATGAAAGGGAGAGGGTTTTCCAGCATATAGTTTAGTTTTACTAAAGCTAGCATTTAACCTTAGGCAGGTAGATCTTATGCTCTCACATAAGGTTGGACTATATCTTCATCTCTAAAAAAGATTCTTTCTTAAGTTTATCTAGAGATGGGCAACATGTAGTCTCTGAGGATCCTACTTTTGAAAAGTTCTAACAAATTCCTGAGCTTCTTCTAAGGATTGAAATGTCTGTTTTTGATATTGCTTTTGAATTCTCATGGAATCCCATATAGGTAACAGTTCATTGATAAATCGATCCTTATCTAGATGAGCATTGTCATCAAATAAATCTAACATTTTTTTCAAATTTTGATATCTCACTTGTTTGACTTTTGAAGATAGATCATGTCCCAACATATATTTTTCAAAGAAAGGACAAACTTTTTGTTGCAAGGATTTTCTAGGTTCTATAATAAAAACTAAAGTAGCATTACTACCATGTTTGTATCGAATTCGACCCGTTTGAAACATCTCTAAAGCAAGATATAAATGTTTGACACCATTCACGTGTTGGGTGATGTTAAAATTGGGATCAAGTTCGACCCCGAATTTAGCATTTTCGTTTTTCTTAGCACTTATGCTAATCGAACCTTCACCTTCGATAAAACCTGCTAAAAAATAACATTTCTTTTGATTAATTGTAATTGGATCCAGATGAAAAAGCTCTCGAACTCTTCGAGTATAGGCTTTAAAATCAGGTTTACCTTGATTCATTTGTCTAATTTGATCTTCTAAATTCATAATTTTATTTTTGTTTTGATTTTTTTTTAAAGAGCTAAGATTTTTGTTTTCACAAAAGTAGTTTCCTGCTGATTGCCCTATAACTATTAACATTTCACCTACTTGGTTTTAATAGCCTATCAGGGGATTCCAGCAAATAGTCACCTTTTACAACAACCCTAAGTTGATCGTTATAGTTACGACCGCCGTTCACCGGGGCTTCGGTCGTCAGCTTCTTTATCAAATAAATAACCAACTTCCTTAACCTTCCGGCACTGGGCAGGCGTCAGCCCCCATATATCGTCTTTCGACTTTGCGGAGACCTGTGTTTTTGATAAACAGTCGCCACAGCCTGGTCACTGCGACCCTCTTAAAGAGGGCGCCCCTTCTTCCGAAGTTACGGGGCCAGTTTGCCGAGTTCCTTAGAGAGAGTTCTCTCGCGCCCCTTGGTATACTCTACCAACCTACCTGTGTCGGTTTCAGGTACAGGTGTTTCTATTGTTATGGAGTTCAAGCTTTTCTAGGAAGCCGGACATCACTAACTACCTCATGACAAGATAGGGATCACGCCTTAGCTCAAGCATAGTTTTTCTTCTAGCTCTCAACGCCTAAACGCTTCCGCCGCAATCCATTCACAGCTATAGTTTAGTCTCCTTCGTCACTCGGTTCCCAATAGAACAGTACAGGAATATTAACCTGTTCGCCATCGACTACGCCTTTCGGCCTAACCTTAGGTCCTGACTGACCCCCCATGGACGAGCCTAGTGGAGGAACCCTTAGGTTTTCGGGGCATTGGATTCTCACCAATGTTTTCGTTACTCAAGTCTACATTCTCTCTTCAATAATGTCCAACCAAACTTACGTTAGGCCTTCACCCATATATTGAACGCTCCCCTACCTATTTCCTCGAATCTTATTTGTAGAATTTTTATTTCAAAATTCTAAGAGTTCGAAAACAAATATCACATCTTCGGCAGATAACTTAGTCCCGGCCATTGTCGGCGCAAAAACGCTTTACCAGTGAGCTATTACGCACTCTTTCAATAGTAGCTGCTTCTAAGCGAATATCCTGGTTGTTTCAGCATTCTCACATCCTTCTCCACTTAGTTATCATTTAGGGGCCTTAGATGGTGATCTGGGCTGTTTCCCTCTTAACACACGAGCTTATCCCCGCATGTTTCACTGGTTAAGCGACTCTAACATCTAGTATTCTGAGTTTGCCACGATTTGGTACCGCTTTCGCAGCCCGCATCGAAACAGTAGCTTTACCCCTAGATGGTGCATCATAACCGCTGCGCCTCAACGCATTTCGGGGAGATCCAGCTAGCTCCGAGTTCGATTGGAATTTCTCCCCTAATCACAACTCATCCGCTGATTTTTCAACATCAGTCGGTTCGGACCTCCGATTGGTGTTACCCAAGTTTCATCCTGGTCATGATTAGATCACCCGGGTTCGGGTCCATAAGAAGTGACTCTCAAATCGCCCTATTCAGACTCGCTTTCGCTTAGGCTCCGGGTATAACTCCTTAACCTTTGCCACTTCCTATAAGTCGCAGACTCATTCTTCAACAGGCACGCGGTCAGTCTCTACAACCTCCCACTGCTTGTCAGCTTACGGTTTCATGTTCTATTTCACTCCCCTTCCGGGGTTCTTTTCACCTTTCCCTCGCGGTACTACTTCACTATCGGTCACCCAGGAGTATTTAGCCTTACGAGGTGGTCCTCGCTGATTCACACGGGATTCCACGTGTCCCATGCTACTCGGGATATGATCAAGCTTTTGTTGATAACTACTGGACTTTCACCATCTATGGTACAGGATTCAGCTGTTTCGTCTGACACATTTATCAAGCCTATTTAGAGATCTTCCCACTACCCCTTTTGACAGGTTTAGGCTGTTCCCGTTTCGCTCGCCGCTACTAAGGGAATCGCGTTTGCTTTCTTTTCCTCCGGCTACTAAGATGTTTCAATTCACCGGGTTGCCTCTTTCCTAGATATGAATTCTCTAGGAAGTTCTTGGAATTTATTCATTCGGGGATCTTCGGATCAAAGCTTACTACCAGCTCCCCGAAGCGTATCGCCGGTACCTGCGCCCTTCATCGTCTCTGGGTGCCTAGGTCTCCGCCGTAAGCCTTCCTTCATTTGACCTTCTTTAAGATCTTATATAAAAACTAAGAAGTTTTTATATTTTAAGTTGAATAGAGAGAATCAGAAAGATGCTCTATGTCGAACTTAAAGTTCAGTTTAGTTCTAAACTGAAAAAGATCAGAGGGTGGATGCGACAGGTCTCGAACCTGCGACCCCCGCCTTGCAAAGGCGGTGCTCTACCAACTGAGCTACGCACCCTCTTTTTTGCAGCAATATTTGTCAGCTGCTATTCAATTTCAAGTGAACCTAGCTAAAAAGCGAATTCAAAAGGGTGGGCTATGGAAGATTTGAACTTCCGACCTCACCCTTATCAGGGGTGCGCTCTAACCAACTGAGCTAATAGCCCTGCTTTTTTTTCTTTTGACCCCCCCCTTTTAAAGGGAGAGTCAAAAGAAAAAAAAAAAAGTTCTTTCAACGGGAGATCTTCTTTTTCTTAGAAAAAGAAGATCCCAGTTGAGTGAAGGGGATCGACTTTGTCCCCTTCAAAAGTCTTGAATGACTTTGTTTTTCCAAATTAAAGGAGGTGATCCAAGGCCACCTTCCAGTAGCCTTACCTTGTTACGACTTCACCATGATCAGTTGCGTGAGGGTAGGCCCCGTCTTCCAAACGGTTAGACTAAGAATTTCGCCTCCCACATCCTTTCTTGGTGTGACGGGCGGTATGTACAAGGCCCGGGAACGTATTCACCGCCGTATAGCTGACCGGCGATTACTAGCGATTCCGGCTTCATGCAGGCGAGTTGCAGCCAGCAATCCGAACTAGGGCAGAGTTTGACAGATTCAGTTCATTAATAGAAAATTATCTAACCTTTGACAGGCGACCTTCTGATTGTCTCATGCCATTGTATTACGTGTGTAGCCCAGGGTGTAAGGGGCATGCTGACTTGACATCATCCTCACCTTCCTCCAGTTTACACTGGCAGTCTCTCTAGAGTATATCAACTAAAGACGAGGGTTGCGCTCGTTGCAGGACTTAACCGTACACGTCAACGCACGAGCTGACGACAGCCATGCACCACCTGTGTCCCAGTTCCATTTCTGGCACTTCTCCATCTCTGGAGAATTCTGGGCATGTCAAACCCTGGTAAGGTTCTTCGTGTAACATCGAATTAAACCACATAATCCCAAAGATTATTATGACTTTTGCTCACGCAAAAGATTAGACTATACCTTAATCTTAAGTTCGTTTAATCAACTAGAAATAATCAAGTTCAACAATTTTTAAAAAACCTTCCAATGATTTATTTCGTTCATTTAAATCTGTTTCATAGATTAAACGAACAATTTTGACAACTTTTTCTTTATTTTTGTAGTCAAGTGGCAATTCTCCTAAAACTGTACAAAAAGTTTGAAACTTCAAACGATTTTTATAAAGAGAAGGGGGGTACTTTTCAAAAAAGGGAACAACAAATTCTTTCAAAATTTTTGCACTTTTTATAACAAGTCGAACTCCTTTACCTTCTTTATTCACAGTTAAAAGTCTGATTTGTTGTTTTTTACCAAATGCCGCATTAATAATCTTTAACAAGAATAACTTTTCTTCAACATGAGTTGTCAGAGTTATTGAAGGAACGATCTCAAAAGTATGACGCTTTTTGAGTTTTTTTCCCTCTTTAGAAAGATGAGTGAATAAACCAACCGTGAAAGAACCATCTCCATCAAAAACACCAGCTATAAACTCAGCTAAAGCGGGATTTATTTGTTTAGGATTGTCAAGAACAGTTTTGAAAACTTCAGTTCCACAACCCTCAACCTCTTGATGAATCTTTTGAATGATGCTATCAGCACAACCTTTTGTTTCATGATTCGCAAAACCTAGACGTTCAATCAAAGAATTTCTTGACAAACCTTTAGGTCCTTGACCTAATTTGAGGCCCGATTCTTTGATATCGACTAATGTTTTGGCTTGTATTTCAGTCAAACTTTTTTGGTTGCTCGATTGTTTGATTCGAATCGATTCTTTTAAAAGCAAGAAATGAACTCTTTGAGTGTCAAATAAGAGGGGAGTTTTTTGAAGTCCCTCTTCTTTTTCAATCAAAGAAATCAGACGTCTACAATTGGCTCGATCAATTGTTAAATTGACTGAGCGGTTGATGTCAGTCAACTTCACAGACCTAGGTAAACTTGATTGTATACCTTTCTCCTCAAGCCAATCTTTGATTCCACATAACCAATCAAAACGCTTGGTTGTTTGGGACAGGATGATTTTCGGATTTTGGACTTTTTCTTTATCATAAGAAACGGTGAAGTGACCATCCGATTGTAAAAGACCACAGAATCTTGGTAAATTCATGAACTGCTTTGCGAGTTCGTATTCCTTTTCACAGTTGTTTTTTATTTTATGGGGGGGGTTCAATTTTTAAGACATCGCGAAATAGACTCAGATTTTCGCTCTAAAAGCTCAATACCTAAACGCATCTTGACTTAAGAATTCTTCGTACAGAATTCACTTTTTTTCAGTCTTTATTTAAGCTTCTAAAAAAAGAAGCTTAGAAACTTTTTATCCAAAAGTTTCGTTGTTCGAGATTAAAACTCTAAGATCCTGGCGTGTTAGCAAGGTCTCATCAAAAAATGAGAACCCTCGCTCCGATTCCATTGCAAATTTTTGTTTGCTTCATCTAAGATTTATTAGAAGTGAATCAAGTCGTTACGGGGTCACGAAGACTTCCCTCGGGGTTGTCTTAAATTTGTTTTTAAGAGTTTCACCGATATGAGCCAGATATTGCCTCATCTTTCAAAAACCCCTCTAAACTTGGCAAAGCCAAGCAGAAACAAAGATGGAAATTTTTGAAAGACCGCTCTTAGCTTCTTGGAAGAAGCTAAGTTGACATTTTTATCTTTCTTCTAAAAAATGAAGAAAGAAGGGCACCGCTTGCGCATTATGAGACTAAGTCACTTCGCAGTGACTCGCAGCAGATTGTGGTGTGTTTACCGCTTGTGCGGGCCCCCGTCAATTCCTTTGAGTTTCACTCTTGCGAGCATACTCCCCAGGCGGGAAACTTAACGCGTTAGCTACAGCACTGCTTTTTTGCAGCACTTAGTTTCCATCGTTTACAGCTAAAAATACTAGGGTCATTTAGCATACGCTAAGTGGACTATATCTTCTTCTGAATTGAAATTCGCTCTATTTAAGTCAGATTTTAAGATCCAGATAGAAACTTGATTCTTTTATAAGAGTAAATTTTGTCAATTTCATCATGCCATTCAGGACGAATCATCGACTTTAATTCAGAGGCCCAGCGTTGTTGAAGAGATACATCATTCGGAAAAAAACAAATTTTATATAGCATCGACTTTACGGGAATTATTGGTGCAATAATTCTTAAAAATTCTTGCAAATTTTCTTGATCCGAAATATAAAGTCGAGTCACAAGATGACCCTTCTTCATTTTTTGAGAATCAAGTTCACCTCCATAACAGTTGATCTTCCAAACAGTTTTCAAATATTCAGCTAAAATGTTGACTTGGTCGAGAGGCATTTCACCAGTAGCGATCATACCTTGGCAACCAAGGTTGCCTGTCAGACCTCCGGCATCTAACCATAAAGTCATTAAAAAATAATTATTCATATGATTAAGCCAGAATCGCTGAATTCTTTTCACATTGTTGGGAGCAATCTTTTCTTGAAGACTCGTAAGTCTTTCATCGACTCGTGTTGAGATTTTCCATTTTCCTAAACATTCACCCACTATAGCTGATGCTTCAGCTTGATAGCCATCTGGAAGTTGAAATTGAATTCCTTCTTCCGTCGTGAATTCGCCGAAAGCACAAAGCGTTTTCCACATAAACCAATCCGTTTGACGGCTTGAATGTCGATAAGACAGACGTGCATTGGTATAACCTTTTTGCACTTTCAAACTTGAGTCACCAAACACGGTTCCACATAGGGTTGATAACACCACAGGATGGAAACCTATTTGAGGGATTTCTTTATGGAATAACTTGACTTCCTGCATTGAGCTTGGGTAGGTTGGTTTCAAGCAACCTTGAAGCTCTAAATTCGGGTGGTTCAATCGAAACTCATTCACAACGATTCTTGAAAAACGACGTGCGGATTCTATTTTTAAGGTTTGGTTGGTTGGTTTCATAATTTTGATTTTTTTTTTTATGCTCAGGTCTTACACTTGATCGAGAAGCTTAGTGATTCATGTCTTTCGAGTCAAATTTGCCTGATTGTTCTCATCATAGTCTCTACGGGGTTTTTTGAAACAAAAAACTTCCCTCGGGGTTACTTTTATTGGGTTTGTTCATGATTGAACACCCATATCTTTGCTAACATAGGCTATGCAAAGTCAAAGGTTCACCGATATAGCTGAGTGCACCTCTAATTTCGCAACTAGAGGGGACGCCCTTTGGCTTTTTTTTTGAAGAGTGCCTGGATTCATCTAATCCTATTCTCTCCTTTAGCTTTCGTCTCTCAGTGTCAGTTTTGGCCCAGTAGAGCGCCTTCGCCTCTGGTGTTCTCCCTAAAATCAACACATTTCACTGTTACGCTAGGGGTTCCCTCTACCTCTACCATACTCTAGCTTAGAAGTACTCCAATGCCTGACCAAGGTTAAGCCTTGGGATTTGACAGTGGACTTTCTAAACCACCTACAGACGCTTTACGCCCAATCATTCCGGATAACGCTTGCTCCCCCCGTATTCGAGACCTCCATTATTTCTAATGGCTCAGACTATATCTTCATCTCATTGGCAGAACTTAGAAAAATTATATTTTTATAATTCATATTCTTGCTGAAACCAAACATGAGAGCCAGCGTATTATAATTTAGGCGTAGCCTAAAAAATCTTCCTTTTCAGGTCAGTCGTTACAGGGTTCTATTAAGTTTAAATAATAGTATAATTATTTAACAATCGATTAAACAACAAATTTTTTAATAATAGTTCAATTAACTTTTCTACTAAAATTTCATAAATTTGTTGGTTGCTCGGGTTTCTAAATAATA
>JACCDO012028009.1_pt1 | contig 14827 bp, 5 predicted proteins | sample 7446101 | NCBI WGS metagenome assembly JACCDO01 (sample SAMN15323440, study PRJNA562643) | freshwater metagenome | isolation source: river surface water | place: USA:Blue River Watershed | collected 2017-08-16
ATAACACAAATAATAATAATAATAATAATAATAATAATAATAATAATAATAATAATAATAATAATAATAATAATAATAATAAGATTATTTTTAAGCACAGTTTTCACATCTTTCTAAAAAGATGTATAGATATGGTAAAGCTTTTAAAGAAAGTAAAAAGTAAAATGTGTCCAACTATGTTAAACTTGTTTTCAACTTTTTAATGGATTTTAGTATTAAAAAAAATTATTAATTGTTTTTTTTTTATTTTGATATTAAAATAATATAAATTATTAATTCTTCAGTAGCTCAGTGGTAGAGCGGTCGGCTGTTAACCGACATGTCGTAGGTTCAAGCCCTACCTGGGGAGATTTTTAAGCGGCTGCGCAATTCTGTTTTTTTCAAGAAAAAATACTTTTTCTTTTTTCTATTTTTTTTTTTAATTCTTAGATAAAGAGTAGCATCTAAAATAAAAAAGTGTATTGTTAATTATTCATGAAAGTAGGCAACCATTAGTGCTAATAGAGGCCCCTTCCCGAACCGTACGTGCACATTACTATGCATACGGCTCTCCATAATATATATATCCCTTTCGGGAGAAAAACTACAAAAATCGTGTTATATGAATTCCGTTTTATTTTCTTTGGATTGTTATGGAATTTTATGTTTCAATTCATTTTTATTTTCCTTTTAAATTTATTTAATTTATATGGGATTTAAATTGTTTTCTTATTGTTTTGAAAACATTTCATTGTAATGGTTAGAAAGCATATTTCTAATTTTTTCTGGACAGTCTGGATTGTCCATTTGAAAGTTTGATAACCAAATTTTTTCGTCTGTTGTTAGAGAAGTATCATTTCTTCCAAGTTTTTGAGCTAAATCTCCTTGAATTGAGAAGTGGTTAGATACTGTATAGATAAAATTGGCTTTAGTTCTTGCTAGTTGGCGAAGGGTATATTTCCAATTAATATCAGTCATTGCTTTTCTAACTTGTCCTAATTCTAATTTTTTTCCATTAATATTTGCATAAATATTTGGTTGAGCTTTTTTTGCTGTACCTCCTTTTTGGCAGATAATTGCTAATCCAACGCTAATTTCATTTTTATTTAATTTAGTAGATCCTAAAGATTGTTCAATTTTGTCAATTAGCTTGTTTATTTCCGATTCAGGAACTAAGGAAGCTGGGGTAGTTTGTTCAATAGTAAATTCCGATAAATTTAAATTTTCTGAGTTCATAATGTATTTTTTTATTGTAATAATTAAAATGGTCATATTCATTTGATGTTTCAGAAGTGATTCTATGATAAGTATCTTTCTAAGTGAATTAAGTCTGATAATTTGATTTTATCATATTTTCCGTGTTCTACTTCAATATGATGTGTTTTACATAGGGGGATCATTCTTCTGTTTAATTGTTTCATTATTTGAGCAAATCCTGTCACTTTCCCTTTTCTTATATGTTTTATATGGTGTTGCTCAACATTTTCATTTGTGCCACAAATTGCACATACATTTTCTAGGTTTTTATAAGTTCTCCAATTTATTGTTCTCATAGGTTGGAATAAGTCAGAGTTGATGTTCGAGTTGAAGTTTTTATAGGTTTTGAAGTTCATTTTTTTATTTTCATTGAATTCTTTTACTTTTCTATAATTAAGTAAAGTTATTGTTTTATTTATTTCTTTTTCTCGATATTTTTCGGTGATAGTTACAGTTAAGGGGTCTCCGTATTTTTTTTTTTTTTTTAAAATTTTTGTTATTTTAGATTTATATTTTTTTGCAAATGTTGATATGGCTGAAAATTTTAAAATATAGAAGACTCTATCTATTGTTGTTAATCTGTCTAGCATAGGAAAGTAATAGTTACCAATTCCTCGAAGAATGTAATTATATCTATTAATAATTTCTTCAGGCTTAAGAACTGTCCAAGGGTTTTTAGCTATAGGTTTGTTTTTGAGGTTGGAAAAACCTTTGAGTTTTAGGGAATTTAATACTCTTTCAATGTCGACGTCTATTAACACGTTCCATCCAGCAGTTTTAGTTAGTCTTCCGTTTACATATGAGATTTTTCTTTTGTTGTATGTTTTAATTGAAAATCCTAGAAATTTTGCAAAATTTACTTTGATGTTAGTTATAAGTGTTTTTTCTTCACTTAATAATAGATTTAATTTTTCTTTTAAGAATGATGAGATTTTATTTTTTATTTCAATGGCAATATCTTTTTTACAGTTTGAGAGGATTATAAAGTCGTCTGCATATCTTGTATAACTTATTTTTATAGCTTTTTTTGATCTTTTTATAGAGGGGGTGTTTGCTTTCATTAAATCATAATATTTAATTTCTTTTATTAGATTAATTTTCTTTTCCTTTTCTTTTTCTGTTAGTTCTATGAATGGTTTATTTTGTTTTTTGTTTAGTCTAGTTAATTTATTTTTAACTTTTGCATATTCATTGTAAATTTTATTGTATCTAATGCTTTTAGGTTTGTATTCTCTGTTTTGCTCTTTATTTTTATTATTGATAAATTCTTGTAAGTCATTTTTAATAAATAAGTCAAATTCGTGTAGATAAATATTAAATAGAATAGGGCTAGCTATACCACCTTGAGGAACCCCAGTTATGGTGTCTATGTATTTGACTTGTTCTAGTATACCTGATTTAAAACCTGCTTTTAGGAATTTAAGAAAATGTGGATCATTAATATTCTTTTTTAATATGTTAATTAATATATCATGGTTTACATTGTCGTATGCACCTTTGATCTCACCTTCTATAGCGATATTGCTTCCAGTTCCGTTGTATATAAGATGAGTAATAGCGTTGTGACAAGATTTATTGGGTCTAAAGCCAAAATTGCATTCTTCTTTTTCAAATAAGGGTTCATATATGGATTCTAATATTATTCTTATAGCTTCTTTGACTATTTTATCTTCGAATGATGGTATGCCTAAAGGTCTTTGTTTAGGTTTTTCACCCGGTTTAAGTAGCTTTGGTTTTTCAACATATAGTCTTCTTACTGGTGACCATTTGTATTTTTTTGATTTAATATCAGTTGCTATTTTTTCAATACGTTTCATTGAGATTGCATCTATTGTACTTGGGTTAGGGCCTTTTGTTACTCTTCCTTTATTTCTTTCTATATTTCCTAGTGCTTGGATGAGTAGCTCTTTCTTGCTTAGTAAACTGTAAAGGTCTTTAAAAAGAGTGTTTTGGTTGTTATTTATGTTTGATTTTTATTTTGATTTTCGAATGATTCCAAGAAGTATTTGCTTTATTCCTATCAGTTTTTGAGAGTAATCCATTCTCAATTGTTCTCTTTTTTCTTTCAATAGTTTTCTTTTTGTTGGATTCATGTTTATCTTTTAAAATGTGGTTTGTTAATATTGTTATGTTATGAGTATTAAACATTGCTATTTGCATTTTGTAGTTTTTTAGAATTGGAAAATAATATCATAGTAAGCGCAGCTTTATCCATCCAGGTTTTCATCTTTAATATTATTATTCCTTTTCAATATATATTACTGGCTCCTACCTACTGGCATGTAGTTTAAGCCTCTCCTGACACTGTATCCAACAAGGGCGGGGCCGACATAGAATCAGCAACGCTGATTTTTTAATATAATATAGCCACTCTAGGATCAAGCTATTTCCAAGTCTAATTATTAGAACAATATATACCTCAATATATATTCCCCGTCTCCCACAGGATTTATTCGTATCAAGATGGTCTACGAATGGGGATTCAACGAAACTAATTCAGCCTAATAACAGGTGAAGAGGGATAGATACTTGTTGGCCTATAAGGTTGTTCCTATTTTAATGTGGCATCTTTAACTGACATGCTATGGTCCCCCTTAGGTTTTCCTTAAATATTGATTGTCATGTGAAACTCGTAGTTATACTTATGATTATTCGGACTAAGACGGTTAAATAACTGTCATCCTGCAAAGATTGAAATAAAAACTCAATCATATTAATACTCACTAGCGAAAAATTTGTTTTTTTTTTTTATTTTTGTATAATTTAGCATTAAGCTCAGTTTACTATTTATAATAAACATTTTTCATTTTTATTAAATTGCTGACTAAAATTTACTAAAAAAATATTTTTAGTAAATTTTTATATTAAAGCGCTCATTTTTTTGTTAATTTATGTGTAAAAAAAGTTGTATAAAATTATTATAAACAACTTTATTTTTTAAAAAGATTGTGAATACAATTAGAGTAAATAAGTTGCATTTACTTTAATAAATATTCCCTGCCTCACAAAAATCCTTAGCCAAATAAACGACTCTCTGAACCACCTCTCCCGGGGTAGAGAAAAGTGAAAGGTTAGAATACCAGTAGTGGGGGCTGGGGCTTATAAAAAAAATGCGCTGGCTTACCAACCGTACCATCTGCGTTTAAAAGCGGATGGACTGGGAGAAAATAAAGCGGTTGGAGAAAGCTAAATTGTTAAAAAATCTTTCTTTTAAATAGATAAGCTAAAGAAAAAAAATAGCTGTGTAACTAAGAAACTAAATTTTGACTCTACTAATTACCTTAAGCTTTGTCTAACTGCTTTTTAAAATACTGTTAGAAGGTTGATTAAGCTAAGGAGCTAGGTTGACTTTGGTATTTTAAGAGCTAATTTTTTATGGAAAGATTGTTAATAAACATTAACAAATAGACAAATGGATTCCATTAGGAGGTATTACCAAGTGGAAACACTTTTTAACGGAACACTAACTGTTGGTGGTCGTGACCAAGAAACGACTGGCTTCGCTTGGTGGGCAGGTAACGCACGATTAATTAATCTTTCTGGAAAACTTTTAGGTGCTCACGTAGCTCACGCTGGTCTAATTGTATTCTGGGCAGGTGCTATGAACTTATTTGAAGTTTCTCACTTTGTTCCAGAAAAACCTATGTATGAACAAGGGTTAATTCTACTTCCACACTTAGCAACATTAGGTTATGGTGTTGGTCCAGGTGGTGAAGTAATTGATACTTTCCCTTATTTCGTTTCTGGTGTATTACACTTAATTTCATCAGCGGTTTTAGGGTTTGGTGGTGTTTATCACTCTTTACTGGGTCCTGAAACACTAGAAGAATCTTATCCATTCTTCGGATATATTTGGAAAGACAAGAATAAAATGACTTCGATTTTAGGATATCACTTAATCATGCTTGGTTTAGGAGCTTGGTTATTAGTTCTAAAAGCTATGTATTTTGGTGGTGTTTATGACACATGGGCTCCAGGTGGTGGAGACGTTCGTATTGTAACAAACCCAACAACAAATGCTGCTATTATTTTTGGTTATTTAGTTAAATCTCCTTTTGGTGGTGATGGTTGGATTTGTTCTGTAGATAACTTAGAAGATATTATTGGTGGTCACATTTGGATCGGTACAATGTGTATTTTTGGTGGAATTTGGCATATTTATACTACTCCATGGCCATGGGCACGTCGTGCATTTGTTTGGTCTGGTGAAGCATATTTATCATATAGTTTAGGTGCTATTGCTGTTATGGGCTTTACTGCTTGTTGTTTCTCATGGTTTAATAACACAGCTTATCCTAGCGAATTCTACGGTCCGACTGGTCCAGAAGCTTCACAAGCTCAAGCATTTACTTTCTTAGTACGTGACCAACGTTTAGGTGCTAACGTTGCTTCTGCACAAGGTCCTACTGGTTTAGGTAAATATTTAATGCGTTCTCCTACAGGAGAAATTATTTTTGGTGGTGAAACTATGCGTTTCTGGGATTTCCGTGGCCCATGGGTTGAACCATTACGTGGACCAAACGGTTTAGATTTAAATAAACTTAAAAATGATATTCAACCATGGCAAGAACGTCGTGCTGCTGAATATATGACTCATGCTCCATTAGGTTCATTAAACTCTGTAGGTGGTGTTGCTACTGAAATTAACGCTGTTAACTTCGTTTCACCTCGTAGTTGGTTAGCTTGTTCACACTTCGTTTTAGGATTCTTCTTCTTTATTGGCCACTTATGGCACGCAGGACGTGCTCGTGCGGCTGCTGCTGGATTTGAAAAAGGAATCGACCGTGTTGACGAACCTGTTCTTTCTATGCGTCCATTAGACTAATTTTGAGTTTTTTAAAATACTCTATTTTTATCTTTTTTTTAATTAGATAAAGAAACTTCTATAAAATGTATTATTTAAATTAAACAATTTTTATTAATTTAAATAATACATTTTATTATTAGATTAGATTATACTAATAAAAAATTTATATTATATGGCGGGCGTAGCCAAGTGGTAAGGCAGTGGATTGTGACTCCACTATGCGCGGGTTCGAACCCCGTCGTTCGCCAATTCTTCATTAAAGTTTCTTTACAAAACAAAATCCTTTTCCTTAATTTTTACTTTAGCTGCTTTAAATTTTTTTAATTTTATATTAAATAAGCGTAGCTAAAAAATAAAAATTTATATATAATAATTTTTAAATAAGCTCTGCTTTGCGAAGCGACTAAGAATTTTTTAAACTAAAAGCATTAAATAAAAAAAAGGCTTTAATTTTGATTTTTAAAGTATGTTTAATTTTTATTTATTATAAATTCCATTTCTTTATGTAAATGTAAAGAGATGCTAGTCAAACAGGTTCACTAACATACATCCCTTGTATTTTTGGATGTGAGAAAAAAGTAGTGAACGAATAGAAAGTCTATTGGATTGGTAGATAGCCGCGCTAGCTATATTATTATGATTTACGCAGCTCCAAAAAAAATAAAGTTTATTTAAATTATAAAAATAAAAATGTTCTATACAAAAAAGAACAACCACCAACAGCTTTAAATTTATTTGGGAGGTTTAGATATTTTTTTTTTTTTTTAAAAATAAAATAATAAAAAATTTATTGCGCGACTTAATTAAGATTAGCTTAAACTAAATTCCCTTTTTTCGTGAATGAAAAAAAGAAAATCTAAAGACTTAAGCTTTTACCTTACCTGCATAGCCTTTTTTTGGGGTGTTGGTCATAAGTATGCTATTCTAGTCTAGGTTCATTAAAATATTTTTTTGTTACTACTCTCAGAAAAAAAAGAGGGTATATTTCTAAACTCAACGAATCTAAACTAAACTCTTTTTATAATTAGCCGGTTAGCTGCACTAGCAAGCTTTGAATTCAAATAATAATCTAGAATAAAAGGTTAGCTAAAAAAATTTAGACGTTCCTAAAGCTTTTTGTAAGTTTTTCACACCACCCTTTTTATCTGCTGGCTGGTCCACTACTTAATAGTGATCATTAGAGACTTTTCTTAGTAGCAAGAGGTTTAGAATTGGATATATGTGTGAAACACAGTCGGGCTAGTAAGAATAATTTTTGTTTTTTTTTTTTTTTACGCTAATTCTTTATTTTTTTATTAGTGTAATTATAATTAAATTTTTTAGAAGGAAATTAAAATGATTCCTATTATTTCACTCGTAACATCTGTCAAAGATTATATAGAAATTGCTCATAAATTAATTGAATCGGATTCGAATTTTTCACTTACAAATTATAATGAAATTGGACCGATAATTACATATATTTTATTATCAATAAAAGATTTCTTTTATGATATAATCAGTCTGAATTGGTTAAAAAATATTTGGACTGATAGTGCTATTATTATTCCAGATATAAGTTCATCTATGATTTCTGAAATTTCTATTTTAGATGGTTATTTTCATAATATGTTGAATTTTTTAGATACACCAATATCATATGGATCAACTAACGGAATTGTTTATAATCTAGAAAAATTTTCTATTGGATTAATAAATAGTTTATTTCTTTGGTTACCAACTAGTACAGCGCATATTATTACTTTAAGAAGATTTATTATGCAAGGTTTGGAAGCTGGTTATATTGCAGGATTAGGTACAATAACTGGAAGTATTTTATGGATTGCGTGTATTATTTTTGGATGTCGTTTTTTTGTCATTCCTTGGATTTCCTTAGATATTTTTCGTTATATTTTAGGTTTTATTTTATTAGTAAAATATATGTGGGATAGTTTTAATGAAAGAAGAACGGTTCTGGAAGATCTATCAAAAACGAAAATTTTTTTATTAAGTTTTTTATTAGCGTTAACAGAACAAACAAGCATTTTTCCTTTTTTAACAAATTTATCGATAGGACCTGAAGCTTCAATTCTTGAGAGTTTTCCTTCAGAAAATTATTGGCAATTTGTATCAATTCACTCATCTTATATAATTGGTTTAGTTATTGGTAGTTTAAGTCTTCTTCATTTTACTTGTTGGTTTTTAGAAAATCCAGCTTTTAAAATTTACATGTGGGTAATTTCATCATTTAAAGTAAGTTCAAGTTATTATTATAAAATCTTAAATTTTACTTTTCTATATTTAACAATGCTTTGTGCTATTTCAAGCATCCCATATTATGGATTAGATTATACATTAACAAATCCATTAGGTTTAGTTCATGATGATAAAATTCTAGAAGAAAAATCCATGATAGAAACTTCTTTTATACATACAAAAGCTTCAGACCGTAATACACGTCGAAACCGTGGTAGACATGGGCGACGTGAGCGATGGAAACGTCGAATAAGAAAATATCGAACTTTTGATGCTTCTTTATATGAGGACGGAGTTTATGATTTATTTACGATTGAAGATTTAAATTATGGATTTGACAAATTTTGGTTAAGAAGAAAACTGAGAAACCATAGAATTAGATTTAGATTTTTCCCAGAATCAGTCATGCGATCATTTAAAAGACAATTATCAAAACCAAGATTAGAAACTTATAGTGGTCCAAGACAAGAATTTTTTAGAATTTTATTTGAACTAGCATATCACCCAAGTTTTCATGAATACAACAAAATCAAATTAAGTGGCTTCGCAAATAAAAATACTTTATCTTTATCTAGTTCACCTATAAACTCAGTAGCTATGAATAAAAATAATCTTGTTAATAAAAATCTTAATAGCGCAGGAGTCCAAGATAATAAACAAAGTTTCAATTCTAATGCCGATGTACTAAATCAATCAAAATTAATTGTTGGAATGGTAAAGCAGCCAAATTATAGTATTAAAAATAATTTAATTTATGAAAATTCAATGTTAAGAAAATTCTTAAGAAAAGTAAATTTAAGAATAAAAACTTCAGAAATTACCTTAAATATGAAAAAAGATATTGGTGTTAATTCTTTCAATTCAATTGGAGATTTCCAGACAAAATTAAATAAATCAATTTATTCAAAAAGATGGAAAGAAATTTTTTCAAAATTAAATACTGCATCGCTGCGTGGTAATGGAAATGAAAAAAATACGACGAATCCTCAATTAAGAGGATTTTTAAAAAATTTCTATAAAAATGGAGTAATGAAGACGCCAACTCTAACAAAAATTAATTATGAAAATGAAGATTTAACACAAGATGTCTTTTCTTTCCAAAACTTTAATAAAAAAATGAATAGTAAACAAAATCTCTCAAAAAAAGATAAAGAAATCTTATTTTATCGTTCAATGTTAGGAAGTAAAAATTCAGATTTCCTTAACAGTTTTAATAGTAAAGTTTTTTTACATCCAATTAAATTTTATTTAGAAAAACAAAAAGCTTTTGAGCGAAAATTACGTTATTATACACCAACTGTTTTTAGAAAATTTTCTGTTGAAAATAATGCTCCATACTTTAGAACAATGTTAAAAAGATATTTTTATTATTACAAACCAAATTTACGTTGGGAACACACAATGAAAAATGGAAGTTTAAGAAAAGCTAGAAGAAAAAGAATTCGCTACCAAAAAAAAAGAATGGAATTAGATACAGATAATAATGATTTATCTGTTTTTTCAAAATTAAATAACACACAAAAGAAAGAACAATTTTTTACCCAAGAAAATGGCGTACCAAATGCTGGCAAGTTAGTTCAATCAGTTGACAGCACTATGGACCAAAATGGCTCTGATATCTTCATAAAAACTAGAATTCAAAAACCAACAGATAACTATTCAGTGATTGGAAAAAAATCAAGTCGTTATCGTTATCAAATTTATAAAGATGTTTTAGAACATTGGTTCTACAGCCCATTTAATCGACTTTTATTAAAATTAGATATAGATTCTTTTATTAAACGTCAGCCAAATTCTCATTTTTTAACTCAAAAGGAAGAAAATTTACTTCATTTACGTAGATTTTTACTTTCTGAACATTATAATACATTACGTTGGTACACTTATATGCAACATTATAGATCAATGAAAACAAAAATAGGTGGAACGAAAAGTTTTGCAAGTCGTTCGTATAATCAACAATTTCATGGAACTTTTAAAAAAATTCGTCATTTATTTGCAATAACACCAAGTCAAACAATTTGTAATGAATCAATAAATAACGTAGCCGCGGAATGTAAAGATCCAATTATTTTAAAATTTGATCAACCTTTATATAACGAATCCTTTAATAATTCTAACAAGACTTTACAAAACAATTTAATCATGCATGAAGAATTATTAACCCCTCCTCAACCCCCTCGCAACACACAAAAAAAAGGGGAAGGGGAGTCTAAAAGAAATTCAATAGTCGGGGAAGACCTATTAGGTCCAGAAGATTTATTAACTCAATCAACTAACATCATAGGTGAATATTTAGAAAAATCAGCGTCTATAAAAGTAGAATCAATAAAAGATTTAATTAAGTCAAAAAATTATTCAGAATTAACGAATTTTCTTTATAAAGGACAAAAACTTCGAGGAAGTCAGCCTGTACTAAATGATGGAAGATTCATTTCTCAAGAAAAGAATTATTTATTAACAGATAAAGAAAAAAATGATTTAAATTTAATGGCTAAAAAACGTATTCAAAATTTTTTAAGAGAAACAAATCTTCAAGAAAGTCTATGGGTTAATTTATTAAAAAAATGGAAGACAAAAATCCATGATCCAGAAGCTTTAAAAACCTTTATCCTTCAAAGAGGAATGGATGAGCTTGATCAAAAAGATCCAATTCCAGAAAAAAATTTAAAAAAGAAATTACTGAAATTAGACAATTGGTTAAAAACTAAATTAGACATTAATCAAACAAAAACAAATAGTGGAATTCCGTTAAAAAGCGAAGAAGTAGGGACGGCTGCACAAAACCCTTCAATAACTAATGGGGTGAAAAAAGCACTGATTGAAGGGATTTCAAATGTTGAAAAATTAGATTTAAAAACTATGAATCAGAAAGAAAGATCATTTTGGAAAGTTAATAAACTTAACAAAGAATCTTTTTCTGATACTCTACCTAATTTTGCAGCACAATCTGAATTAAAAACAGAAAATCAGATTCTTTATTCATTAAATTCATTATCAAACATTGTTAAAAATTTAAATAAGAAAGAATCATCTGAACAACAAAAATCTTTAACGCAAGCGGTTGCGACTACAGAAAAAATCTTTAAAATCAATCAAAATACTGCACAGCTGCGCCACCAACTATTAAGAAAAACAAGTTTAAATAAAATTAAAGAAATTTCTAAAAACTATAAAGAAAAATTATCTAATTTTATTGGAATAAATAGATTTTTAAAATTTTTAAAACCTATTAATAAAAAAGATTTAAATTATTGGAAAAAGAGAGAACGAGCATTAACATCAATAAAAAAATCGCATAAAGAATTCAAAAAAATTTTTAAAATCCAAGAAATAAAAGGAAAAAATGATCCACGTGCAAAAAATGCAAGAAAAGCCTTAAAAAATTATTTTAAAGATTTAATTCAGAAAAATAGACAAACTCCTTCAATAAGAAAAAAACGTGATTTTTCTACAAATAATTTCAATTTAGTCGCTACGCAAGAACAACAATCAAATTTCAGTGAAGCTGCTAAAGATTCTGTTTCTTTAAGAACTATTATAAGAAATTACAACCAGCAATCTCTTGAAAACCCTAAACAACCTGGTTATTTTTTAAGCAACTACGTTAAAAAATTCTTTTCAAACGACCTTGAAATCAACGAAGATTCTATGCGTCGAACTCACTCACCAATAGAGTACGACGCTTATATCATAGAACAGGGCAATGAATATCCAACCGATCAATTTAAAAAGCTTGACAAATATAAAGAAAAACCGGGGAATGAGACTAAAAAAGCAAAACTTCTTCAAGAAATTTATGATCGTGTTGCGGATGGAAACAAAGCCCCTTACACAATTCCAGGAAATAATATTTTAGATACTCCTTTTTCTATGGAATGGCAAAAAAAAGACGACGCATATGAAAATGCAGAGGATCCTTGGTATGACAGACGTGATAGATACACTGACAAGGTAATCAAATATAGAAAACGTCGTCGTCAAGGTTTATACAAAATTCGAAATTTAAATAGACAATTAAAAATTATAAAATCAAAAATTGAAATTCAAAATTGGTGGTGGAAACAATTTTTACCTAGTTTACAAGCTACGACTGATTCACTTTGGCAAATTGAAAAAGATCGTCAAATTCAAGAGAAACTAAATGAGATTGCAAATGCTTCTTCAAATTTTATTAATTCTAATTCTTCTTGCGCTAGCTGCGCTAAAAGCGATAATACTACAAATCTTTTACCAATAGGAAATTATGATTTTAAACCTTTAGCCTTATCTCAATCTTTAGTTACCCAACAAGAGAAAAATAAGGTTTTAAACAATGATCAATTCCAAAAACAGGGGAAAGATTTCATTGCTCTGCCAGACTCAAATTTAATAGATAAAATTTCAGAAAATTTATTTGCGCAGCCGCTTATTTTAAACCCAAGTCAAAGCCTTCAAATAAATTTACCTTATTTTGATAAAAATAAAGATAGCAACCAAAACATGTCCGTTTTAACTAAAAAACAAAATTATTTAAACGTGAATTCCTTACCTTTTTATGCAGGTTGGGATGAATCTTTAAGAAAATTTATTGTAACAAATCGATTTTTGTCTAGACGTGATAGTGGTTATCAAATTACCAAACCTTCAAACCTAATAATGACAGAATCATTAGGATCAAAAAATAATAATAATAACGATTCTTTAAATGGTGAAGGAACAGAAAAATTAGAAGATCAAAATATTCTTTTCTTTAATTCAGCCCCTTTAAAAGGAATGAATGTTGCTACTACTTTGTATTGGCAAATCCCATTTTCAACTTATAATTCTGATCAGTTCTTTGCTTTAGGAATCGACGGATTCTCTCCTATTAATTGGCGTAGATTCCAATTTAGACACACTCTTTTAAAAACTTGGCTTTACCACTCACAAAATCAATTAAATAAAGAAACTAAACCTATTATTATTAAGAAAAAGCTTTTACGTTTAACTCCAACAACACCTTCAAACAAGGTTTCTTCACAAATCAACAATACAGCCTCTCAAATTCATCAAAATTTATTCTATAAAATTAAAGAAAAGTATTATCGTTCATTTAAAAATGTCGCTGAAATTCAAAAAATCAATTCTAAAGGACAAGGACAAGAGGTTTCTACAAATCAGAAAATGATGGCTCGTAACGTTCTAAAACGTTATAGACGTGTTAGAAGACATCCAAGACCGCCTATGTCATTCCCATCAGGACCGCTTCAGAATCAAGTTTTACCTGTACATTATATTTATATCTTTTATAAACGTTCTAGACTTCCTCGAAACCGTTATTTAAAACGTAAAATCGGTGTGTCTTCACAAAAGAATCTTAAATTAAATAGTGCAGCGGCCAGCGCTGCAATTAACAAAATGAACCAACAAAACAACTTAAACTACCAATTCCCTAAGAAAAATATAAATACTCTTGATTTTACATTAGGAAAACGACTTAAAACAAAAAGAAAATATCATAGAAAACTTCAATCAAATCGAAACTCAGAAGTTTTACCTAGACGCTTAAAATTTGTTGGAGAAAATTTCGAATCACTGCGTTGGCGACCAGTCTCAATTCGTCGATTTGGTTTGAATCCGGTTCTTGCAAAAAATCAATCTATTGAAGATTTTACGAAGGAACAAATGAATAATTTAGCTCTTAAAACAAATCAATCACGTTCAGCAAAACAAAATATCAATCAAAATCGAATAAAACACTTAAGAAGACGTGTTCAAAACGTAATAATTCGTCCTATTTGGAGATATAGACCTAAAGCTGGTGGTTTTGTTTGGCCAGGTGATTATTTAAGACTTGAGTCGGTTAAAGAACCTCTATTAGAAATTGTAAACAATAAAAAAGATAATAAAACTGATAGTACAAACGAGCAAAATTCAATGAAATCAGAAAGCCTGCGCAATCGATCAGCAAAAATGAAACGAAATACAAAACGAATTCTTACTGAATGGCAAGTTCAACCAAAAAAATATTTTGTAGAAAAACACAATATAAAAGTTATTAAAAAGAAATTAGAAAAAGCACAACGTTCAAATAAAATCAAACAAAAAATTAAAGAATTAAGTTTTATTTTATAAAAATTAATAATAATAAAACTGGACTCTAGTTTTTTTTAATTTAAACACTAAAAAAAAAAAAAAATTAAGTTAAAAAGTTTCGCAATCATTTTTAAACCCTGTTCAAATATTCTTGACCTACTTCCTAGCTCCTTTATTAAGTCATAAGTGTAAGCGCACTACTTTCTTGCCACTCTAATGCTTTTTGGGTTAAAGGTGGTACGTAGAGGATTAGGGGTGGGCTCATTGTTGCTTGCGCTAGCTCCGCTACAGGTTTTTATTTTTACTATCTCCTTCACCCTGTTGGAATTCTATCCACTACTTTTCTACGATAACTAGTCCACTAAAAAAATAGTGGACTAGTTGAATTGACCACTTAAAAAAAGAGTCAATAAAGAGAACCTATTAACGTAGAAAAGGGGGTGAGGGAATAAATTTTTCTTAAAAATAAATTTTCCTTAAACGAAACGGGAT
>JACCDO010603331.1_pt1 | contig 14823 bp, 8 predicted proteins | sample 7446101 | NCBI WGS metagenome assembly JACCDO01 (sample SAMN15323440, study PRJNA562643) | freshwater metagenome | isolation source: river surface water | place: USA:Blue River Watershed | collected 2017-08-16
CCCCGTTCTAACCCTAACCTAACCTATAACCTTTCGATCATTCCGTGTTATCAAGATTAAATTATAAAACACGGAATGATCGAAAACGGAATACTGACTGAAAGTGTAACCGGAACTTTATTGACCTAGTATCTAAACTGTTGCATTGCCCACAATTTATTTTCTCATTACAACAACCTATATTGTAATATCTACTGGTATATCTTTTCAATGTTGATATTCAGTTAATTAAGCATCTCTTGGATTTTATAATTTATATTGGTTACCACTGTTTTTTATTTTAATTAACGTATACTCAATCTAATATAATTACGGTATGATAAAAAAAAACGTCAATCAGTCTATTAAAGGAATAAAATGTGGTAGATCCAAGCTTGGTACATGCATAACATTCTCTTTCCATTATTCTTACATACTCCGAAAACGTGAAAAAAACATGAAAAAAACGTGAAAAAAACGTGAAAAAAACGTGAAAAAATCATAAATAATAAAACTGTGCACAATCTTAGTGATATTGAAGTTATGTTAGTTTTGTATAAGCTCTTTTTATATGCAATTTAATACTCTACTGTGTTTTAGTCTATATAATTTTATTTTTGATTAAAATAAGATAGGTACTTGATTGATTGAAGTTCCTTTGGATTTTTATTTTACTTTTTTTAAAATAAATTAAATAATTATTAAGTTAATAATTCTTTGGATTTTATCGTCCTTTGCTAACTCTGTCCTACTTAATGTAGCTTTATTGGTAAAACTGCATCTCTCAGGGCCGGTGGATGATGCATTTGTCGCAATCCGGAATCGATCGGATGATCCCTTGAAACTTACCTTCGTCGTTCTTTGGATCAATCTTTACCCAAGAATCACAAACCAAAATAAAAGTTATTTTTGAATAATATTTTAGTATTGAATTAATTTATAAGATATATTAAAAATTATATATGATTTAATATGAATAATAATATGATTTTAATAATATTTAGCACTTTATTATTATTATCATGTTGCATAAAATCTATTGAATCATTTAATAATAATACTTTACAAAATGAGTTAGGATCTGAACGTTCACGTATAGAATTATCATTACGTTCATTAGAAATGAAAAGATTAAAATCTGCACATGATAAAATGAAAGAACAAAAAATAAGTTTAACTGGATTTTATCATACATCAGCATGGCGTAATTATTGGGAATATGTTATATCAGAACAATTATTATTATTAGATGGTAAAAGAATGAAATCAACAGAATATGAAATATTTGAAGATAATACAAGTAATGATATAATATGGGGTCATAAAAGATTTGCCAGTTTATTAGAAGTTTCAGATAAATTAAATATTATAACATCAGGTGATACAATAAATGATCATGAAAAAATTGTGAAATTAATAAAATCATTAAATATATTACCAAGTAATTATGAAAAAATTATGATACAATATAATCGTACAATGAATAGAGATACATATACATGGCATAGTAATGATCAACAAAAAGCTGAATATCGTAAAAAAATACCAGATTTAACAATAGGTGAAGTAGCATCAGTAGATAAATTACATAAATTTTGTAAAAATGAAGTTGAACATGGTAGAAAAGCATTTGTATATTATTTTCATTCAAAAGGATCTTGTTGTACAAGAAAAAATAAAATTACAGAAAAATATCCACCTGGTATAATTACATGGAGAGAATCAATGAATACATTTAATTTAGAATTTCCATCAATATGTATGCGAGCATTATTAGATGGTTATAATTCATGTGGTATGGAATATCAAGATGCTCATTATAGTGGTAATTATTGGTGGGCTAATTGTGATCATGTTGCAAAATTAATACCATTACCTTCATTATATGATGCATATGCTGTAGAATTTTTTATATTTAAAATGACACATAATGATCAATTAAATAAAAAAATTGGTTTTAAATGTGGTTATAGTACTCATAATTTTAAAGTAAATCATTATGATGTTGAAAAAAAACGTACTGCCTATTTAGGTATTATAATGAATTATTTATTAGATGAAGAAATACCTATTAATCCATTATCACCAATAAGTACAGCAACAAGTTTAACGAAGAAAAAAGATGATGTTGAAAATTGTATTAAATTAAGAAATATGAAAGGTAAAAAAAGATATGTAGATATTGAAAATATTGAACAATATATTTAAAACAAAATATAATATAATAATAATATATGCATGATTTTAAAGAATAACTTCTTTTTTTTTAATTATCAAAACTTTCAATTCTTGCTTGTGCATATATTGATGCAAGAGTTAAATAAAATGAACTTGCTATACTTGTAAAACCAGCAAAAAGTCCTGGTTCAGCTGCCATACAAAATACTTTAAATGGATTTAAATTATTTTTTGTATTCATAATAGTACTGCATTCTTCAATAACTGTACTGGCTATTAATAATTCATCTAGTTGTGCTTTCTCATCAATATTTATTGTTTTATTTAAATTTTTACTTTCAAGTATTGATCTTTTTTCTCGAAGCTTTAACACATGTGATGCTAATGTAACACGTTGTTGTTTTATTTCATAATTAACTAATATAGCTAAAGATATATATAATGCAATATATAATATAAACAAAGTTGAAACTATTACTGATTGAATAAAAAATGCGGCATAAAATTGATTTAATCTATCTTGACTATCCCGTTGATATATAAATGCAATTGCACCAGCCATAACAATAACAGTAAAAAAAGTGCATAATACGATATATATTTCTAATCGATTTCTCCATCTATCACCAAATGATAAGAAAATACTATTAATTTGAGCCCATGCTATTACATTACGACCATCCATAAAATTAATTTTTGGTAATACAATATAGTCTAACTCTTTCATAATATGATCATCATCGTGTTTAATATCAACAGATGAACGAGAAAAATCGTCATTCTTATTAACTGTTTTACATCTTTCAATTTGATCAAATACAAGATTTCGTTTAACTTTATAATCACATGATTCCTTTTCTTTAACTAGGTCATGTTGAAAATTAAGAACCTTTGAGTTAATACTTAAATCATTTAATCGAATCATTTGATGTAATATTTGGAAAAATTTTAATTGACGTTGAACATCAACTAATGCAGCAATAGCAAATCTTATATTAACATTAAAAAAAAATGCACCAACTATAGTTGATGTTACCAAAAATAATACTGTTGGTCCAGAATCTGCTACATTTTTATGCTCATCACTAGCTGAAATATATGTAAAAAAACAAATATATGGTACAATCATGCACATAATATTAAATACTTTACCAATTTTATGTAATAAATTAATTTTATAATCACATTTATCTGCTACATTTACAATACTTTTTACAACATAAAATAAATTTATCTTGTATCCATTGCCTGTATCATCTTTTATAACACCTGTAACATCTTCATCTATACTTACATGATTTCCATTTTTAAGTAATGATTTCCAACATAATAATGCAATTGAAAATCTTTTATAATTTTTATCCTCTTGAAGATGTATATATGTAGTATCTAATGGAATACCATTTCGTAATGCAGCACTTACTATTTCATATTCTAATACATTTTCATTTCTTTCTAACCAACCTGTAATAATTTGACTTTGTTGCATATAGACAAATCTTAATATAGGATCTTCATTAGATATAAATCTTTTGTATTCTATTGATGACATAGTAGCATATTTCAATCCAATCATAACTCGATGAGCGAAAAAAAACATGAACGGAAATATAGCGCATAATCTTAATGGATAATTAACTCCAAATTTTATCGTATCATAAATATTCACTATAACCATTACTAATACACAAAGGGGGTAAAAAAAATGATATAATGTAACTTTTGGTATAATCAAACATTGATTAAATATTGAATCCGAAAATGGTATAGAAAATGGTAAGAATAAATGAATCAATACATTTTTAATGAATCTAGAGTAACCAAAATGTAATTTTATTGAATCAAATATAAATTTTGGTGATTCAGCTTTCATACTTTCAATACGTGATATATCTTCTAAAGCTTCATCATCATCAATTTTAGAATTGGATGTTCTCATTGGATTTTTATGCATTTCCATAAATTACTTTCTACTTGTTGCTGTATTTACAAGTAGTCCCCAGAATTCCAGATGGTTTTTGGAATGGAATCCCAAATTTTGGATGTTTTTTTCAGAAAAGTAAAATTAAATTTAAATCAAGTGAAAAGGGTTGTATATTATGACTTGATGAGTGAATTTCATTCGCTGATATTATAAAGATGGATGTAAATGATGATTTAGCATTAAATGTTCTCAATACTATAAAATATGAGTTATATATCGCTAAATTGTTATTTAAAAATAATAAATATGAGAAAGCAGAAAGAATATATAATAGTATAATATCTAAATATCCTAATGATTTCCGTGCATACTATAATTTAGCATCAATGTATGTACATATGTCGAATGAAAATATTTCTGAATGTTTAATGGATAAAGCTAAATTATTATTATCAAGTATAATCATGAAAGAATTAGTTTCAACTGAAAATAGATTAGAAATTTATGGAATGTTATCAAATATTAGTTTAAAAGAAAATAATCCTATGAAAGCTTATGAATATTGTCAAGAATGTTTATTATTCAATGAAATTAATTTTTTAATTGTTAATAATTTAAATGTTTGTTTAAGACAATTAGATCGTATTGATGAAGGTATAAATATAAGTTGGGATATATTAAAACTATCATCACCTTATAAATCAATATCTATCGATAATACTAGTAATAATAATTTTAATATTAAAAATATTTGTATATATTGTGTCAAGTGGGGAACAAAATATAATAGTGAATATGTAAATAAATTGTATAATGGTGTAAAGAGATATTTAATTGATGAATATTATAGTAAATATAATGATGATGTATCATTTGAGTTTATATGTTATACGGATGATTCAATAAATATTACAAGTGAAATAAATGTAATTGAATTTCCAATTGAAGTTATTGAAAATAAATGGTCTTATTGGTGGTTAAAAGCATGTATATTTAAAAATAATGATACTAATAAAAATAATTTATGTATTTATTTTGATTTGGATACTGTATTTATTGATTCATTGTTGCATTTAATTGATTTACCTATATTAAAAGAAGAAATAAATTTATTTTTAACATTAGGCGCAAAATATTTTAGAACAGAAGGTAGATCATGTGGTATTAATTCAAGTATTATTATATGGTATCAAAATCAGTATGGTCAATTATATCAATTTTTATTACAACATTATTCAATGATTACAAAATATATTTATAAATTTGATCATTATTTAGAAATGATGTTATTAAATTCTTCATATGAAAATTTTATCACATATATTCAAGAATTGAATGATTTTATCATAGATTATTCGTCATTTACAATAAATAATAATGTGAATAATACAAGTATTATTTGTTTTCCATTATCACCAAAACCACATGAAGTATGTGAAACAGATATAATAATTAAAAAATATTGGAAATAATAACTCAAATGTTTTGAAAAAAATATATACATACAAATATTTATAGGTTTACTCATCTGAATCATCATCAGAATCATCAACTAATGCCGAAAATACATTTTTAGTCTTAGGTTTATTGTCACTTTTTTTTGTAGTACTAGCTTCGGCAAATCTTTTTTGTTCTAAATCAAATTTTTCTTGATCAGTTAATTCCTATCATTAATAATAATTATAATTTAGTATAATAAAAAAAAATAAGTTATTAATAAATATTATTGTCTCATAGATCTTGGTAGTAAGTCGTCAACCACATAATATGTGTCGAGAGTAGCAAATATTAATAATTTCATCATAGACAATATAATAAATCGATTTAACTTACCTTAACTTGCTTTTTAATTTTAACTGGTTCATCTTTTTTTGATTTTATATCTTTCTTTCCATCTTTTTTCATTGGTGGTTTTTCACCTCGTGGAATTTTATCTGAATTATTAAAATTACTTACGCCATCGGTTTTATTACCTCTATTATTTGGTTTAAATGTTTTTTCAGTTTTATCTTTAGGAGGTGATACAGTTGAAGTATTTGTGTTTGAACCAACAGCAGGATTAGTAGCAACTTCATCTGATCCAATTTTTTTCATCCTCTCCATTTCATATGATAATGTATCAACAGGCTTTGCTCCACCAAATATTGATGCATTAGAAACAATAGGTTCACCAATTGCATCAACTGGCTTTGTTCTGGGTGAAATAACTATTTTAGGTCTTTCTTTAGCTTGGTCTGCAGTATTGTTAACATCAGATACATTATTATTGTTATTATTATTTTGTTGTTGTTGTTGTTGCTGTTGTTGTTGTACTGGTCTACTGTTATCATTCTTCTTTCGTTGATATGAACCACCTTCTTTTGCAACATTACTACCACCATTATTATCTTTATAATTCTTTTTAAAACCCCGATCCCAGGATGGTGTTGTATTATCATTATTTTTATTATATTTATTAAATTTAACTTTACCATTCTCTAAATCATATTTTTTATCAAAAACATATACTTTAATTTTACGATCATTAATAACTTGATCTGATGCATTTAATGATTCTTTTAAATCATCTAATGTTTTAAATTCAATAGTTGCTTGTCCACGTTGAACAATTTGAACATTAACTACTTTACATCCACCTCCTTCAAAAAATTCTGCTAACTTTTCAGTAGTAACACTATAATCTAAATTTTTAACTGTAGCATTATAAGGTGGTTCCTTTGGAAATTCTGGTTCTTTACGTATACGAGGTGCTCTAGATTCACTATCTTTGGTATCATTTGAACCAGTAACAACAGCAGGACTTTTTACTTCAACTTCTTCATCAGAACTATCATCTGCAGCATCTGCCCAACTTTGCTTCACTTTTTCACCGACATCTGCACTCATTTTAATGTCCTCACTGAATCAATGTCTCAATGTGCTTTTTGTTTTGATGGGTTGCCCGAAAGAGATAGGGTTATTTTGGAAATTAAAGAATTAAATAGCATTAATACCAAATACAATACTATAAAATGTTGAATTTTGTTAAAAATAAATTTTATAGCATTATATGCTAAGTAAATTTTAAAAATTATAATAATAATAATAATATTTTGTACCATTTTATGTTAAGAAACCGTTTTAATGTATGTACTGCATATATAATATAGTAACAAATTAAAATAATGAACCTTTTACGATTCACTGAAAACCTAACTTTTATTTGGCGACAAAAATTTGGAATTACGGTTCCATCGCATCGTCCGTAAGTTAAAAATCGAGCATTTACCAGTCATAAAAATTGAATAACTGGTTTGGATTAAATAGAAAACTGGATTATATTGATTGAATATACATTTCATCAAATTAATAATATCAAAATAGTAATCAAATAATGAGTGATAGCAAAGTATCTGATTTAAAATCATTAACTGTTATGCCAAATGGTATTAGTGCATTACTTGAAAATGATATTGACATAGATGATAGTAATAATCAAGAAAAAGGTACAGCAAGTCGTAAACATAAATGGACAGCTGAAGAAGATCAACAAATAATATTGTTAGTTAAAGAACATGGATGTCAATGGAATGTTATATGCAATAAATTAGGAACTACTCGTACTGGTAAACAATGTAGAGAAAGATGGCATAATCAGTTAGATCCAGAAATATCAAAAGCACCATGGAGTGAAGAAGAAGAAAAAATCTTAGAATTAGCACATAAAGAATTAGGTAATAAATGGTCTGAAATAGCTAAAAGATTACCTGGTAGAACAGATAACGCTATAAAAAATCATATGAATAGTGCAAATAGAAGATTAGGTCGCAAAATTAATCAAATAAATAATGATAAAGGTATTAGTATGGAAAAAAAAAATAAAAATAAGGATATTGACATGGATTTAATGAAAAAACGAAAAATGTCAATTCAAGATTTACAAGAAATACAGTATTTAGAAAATAATGTTATATTATTAGCATCACCTATTGTTAGTAGTCATCATTCTCCATCAAAATTTACATTTTCTGAAGATGATATTAATAAAAAAAATGGATTAGTTACACCAGAAGATGATCAAGTTGCAGTAAGTGCATTACTTACATTAACAGTTTCTCCAATAAATGTTCCTACTGAAATATCAAATAATGATAGCAAAAAGTCATTATATGTGAATACATTTACTTCTATATCATCAGATAATGATAAAAATATAAATCATGTAGAGAAAGTATATCAACCACTTTTTACTTTTTCACCAATGAATACAATCCTAGCTGAATTTTCAGATTTTAAACCAACTAATAGTAATGACATACGTTCAAATTGTGTAGAAGAGAGTTCTAAGCAAGTAAAACGAAAAAGAGCGTTAAGTCTATTAGGTGACTGTGCATTACAATTAAGTCCGAACATTAAATAACAAAATAATATACTAGTAACAATGTTTCCAAATTTGTATATAAATACTAATGTTTCTTTCCTTTTTTTTCTTTCTTTTCTTTCTTTTCTTTCTTTTCTTTCTTTTCTTTCTTTTCTTTCTTCTCTTTTTTATGCTTTCCATGTTTACTTTTTTTATGTTTTTTATGTTTACTTTTCTTGCTTTTTTCTTTCGAATTGTTATCTTTACTACTATCACTACTATCATCGCTATCACTACTATCGCTACTATCGCTATTACCGCTATTATCACTATCTCTTTGTCTTTTGTTTGTTGACATTTTAATTTTATTATTATCGATATTACTACTATCATCACTATCACTATCACTATCATCATCATTTGTCTTATTGTTAGAGGTTTCGATATTATTTCTACATTGAAATGTTAAATGTCCTAACATTCCACATCGTTTACATGCACCAGTAGTATTATTTCCTTGTGCTGCCTTTGACATTTTAGCTAATAACATAAAACTTGCAACTTGTTCATCTTTTGAACTATCATCTTCTTTTTTATCGATATTTGAAGCATAAGGATCGTATCCAATTGTTTTGGACCATATTTCGTTTGTTTTTAATGCTGAACTACCAGATAAACGTTCTCTTTTTTCCATTATTCGAAAAATCAATACGTAATATTCAAACGATTCAATTTAGTATCACTTTTGAGTGATATGATTCAAATTAAATAATAAGCAGAATACAAAACGAATGAAGAGATGTCACAGAAAGTATAATGCAGTGCTGTCTGAAACACTCTCCGTTTACTGTAATTGAATCAATTAAATTGATACCAAATTTTTAAATTTTTTACAAACAGTACCGGTTAGATTGGCATATAGTAATCAGACTGAATCAATAAGTATTATTCAAACAAGTCAGTATACAAAAGACCTTTCAATTCATATTTTGTCCTTAGCTTCATGAGCTTAAAACTTATTATTGTTTAAGTTGTTGTGTTAGGGTTTATAGTCCATTTTTTTGAAGGAATTAAGATAAAGGAAAAGAGAATGGCGGACCAAGATAAGTTACGTAAACGTTTGGAAGCGTTACTGAAACTTCCGGACAATATTCTATGTGCGGATTGTAAAAAAAGAGGTATGAATTTATTACGAATTGTTTCTATTAATATAATTTATTTTCAAAAACTATATAGGTCCTCGTTGGGCTTCAGCAAATTTAGGAGTATTTATGTGTATTGAATGTTCTGGTATTCATCGTAATTTGGGAGTTCATATTAGTTTTGTTAGATCAGTAAATTTAGATTCTTGGAAAAAGGAGCAAGTAGATTTTATGGAACAATGGGGTAATGCAAGAGCTAATGCTTATTATGAAGCAAATATTCCTCCACATGTATATCGTCCAAAAGAAGGAGATAAAGTTAGAGATGTTGAAAGATATATTCGCGATAAATATGAATTTAAACGATATATAGCTTCTTCTGTTCCTCCTAAAGTTGTTAGTAATGATAGTAAACAAAATGATAGTAATATTGATGAGGATGTTGATGTAAAACGTCGTCCAAACAATAACAATAGATTACAAAATCAAGGAATTAATAACGTGGTAAAAAAGGTTGCTGCTCCTGAAGTCTCATTGATTGATTTTATGGATTTTACTCCAGTTGCGGAACCTGTAGAAATTGTACAACAGCAACAACAACAACAGCAACAAACACCTTCGACTCAATTTGGTGATTTCAATTCAGCTTATAGTCAGAATCAAGGTTTTGATCAATTTAGTAATAATACAGTATTTAACGGAATGCCACAACAAGCCCCACCACCAGTTCCTTCAAAGCCAGTAGCTAGTGCAGATGCAATTTTATCACTGTACAATTCTCAACCATCATTTAATTCAATGGGTGGTATGCCTCCTCGTGGTTCAGGATATCCACCACAGCAAATGAATATGGGTATGATGCAATCTATGCCATTCCAACAGCAACCTATGGCACAACAAATGGCTATGATGGGTCAACAACCTAATCCACAGATGCAAATGTATGGGCAACAAATGATGCAACCTACGAATCAATTTCAACAACAACAATCTATGCCTCAAAATCCACAGCATCAAATGGCTATGATGGGTCAACAACCTAATCCACAGATGCAAATGTATGGGCAACAAATGATGCAACCTACGAATCAATTTCAACAACAACAATCAATGCCTCAACAGATGCAAATGTACGGTCAACAACCCAATCCACAGATGCAAATGTACGGTCAGCAGAATCCACAAATGCAGCAGCAGCAACAACAACAACAACAACAAAATAATGCATTTAATGGTTTAGGTTCTTTTATGTAATTTTTTAATGTCATATATGGAAATTCTTGCCGGTATGATCTTACTTAAAAAAAATTTATATTTTTAAAAAGAAGGAAACAGAAACAGAATGGATAATTCGAATGAGAATGATCCTAATGATGGTGACGGAGAGAATGAGGATAAAGGAGGAAATAGAGAAAATTTGGTTGAATCTATTTCTCGAGTAAATAAACGAGGTTACAATGAAAAATCGGTAGATATCATTCGTGATTTAAACCAAGTTCAATTACATCGTCCTGATTCATTCAAGTTATATTCTAATGCTCATCAGTTACCCATCGAAGTGTTTTCATTGGATGATACAATTGATAATATTGATATTAATAATCATAGTTTTTCTACCCAAGATGAAATATATGAAAGATTTAAAATTTCTCTGTATAAAAGAAGAGCTATTAATAGTCCATCAATAGCTGTTTTAGCATTAGGTGGCTCTGGTAGTGGAAAGTCTTATACATTATTTGGTAATTGTGATGACAATGATAATCGTGGTATTTTACCAAGATTTTTAGAAGAAATTTTTTTTAATACTGAATATGACCATTTTAATGCGTCTCATGTTCAAATTGGTGGTTTCATATTAAATAATGAACAAATTGTGGATTTGTATAATCCGTCTCAATCTTTTAGTTATCAAGGTTCATTGGCATATTCTGTTTCTTTAGGTGCATCAGTATTACCTATTAATACCATGATTCATACAAATGCTATACAATGTTTGACAACTCTTAAAACTTTACTACAAAGTGCAAGCTATATATTAGCTAACGACAATTATTCGGATATATTTAACAGTGCTCATTTAATTTTTCAAATAAGAGTTATATCTAAAGAGAATGATCATTATTTTAATGCAACATTTGCAGAAATTTCGTCATTATCATTACCAAATCCCAAAGTAAATATTGCTAATAATTCATTAGATAGATTAGCTGGGACTTCATTATCATATACATCTATAAATTCTTTGAAAAAATCAGTCGATACCAAGAAAAGTAAAACTACATCTCCCGAAAATCGATTGAAAGAAATTGAGACCATAACACATGAGTCTGTATTAACATATTTATTTCAAGATGAATTATATAAACAACCTGATTGTTATGTAATAGCTTGTTTAAGAGGCGATCAACATGCTTTTAATGAAAACTATAATTGTTTAGATTTCATAAATAAATTAGATATATCATCGGCTGCAAGAGGTACAGATAATAATGAAATGGGAGTACTTAAGTCATCTAATTTAAATGATGTTTTCAAGTCGTTAAAAAAAGAAATTGAAGTAGAAACGAATAAATTAAAGTATTTAATTGATGAAGGTGTTAAAGAAGCGGCAAGTCGTTCAAAAAAAATGAGCGTACAAGAATCTTTGAAAATGACTAATGAAAAACCAACTCGTGATAGAGAGATATTACCGTCATCAAAACATAATAGTATTTATAGTGACAATTATTTAGTTAGTTTACAATTTGAGAAAGTTTTATTTTTGATAAAAAATTTTGATTTGATAAGTGCTATAATAAGTGATAATAGTCTTAATGAAGTTATTGAAAGTTTTAATATTGTTGAAGTTGAACCAAAAATAGATCCACAATCTGCTATTAATATTACGTATATAATTCATAAGACATATAAAGACATGGATACAATCATAGAAAGTGAAAGTGTAAATAAAAAAGCACCTAAAAAGAAAGTTGTTGATGAAGATAAGTATATCAAAGCTTATGTTATTGATTACGTAAGGGCTTGGTTGTATTCTAATGGAATACATGTGATTGGCATTGATGAAACTTTTCCATTTGATACATCAAAGATTCAATTATTACTTCCAAATATTGATAATAATGAATATTCATGGAGAGATAACTACAAATTTGATGATGCTTATTTAGAATCAATATGCCCTAATTCTCTATCTGCCAGCTTTAATAAAATATTTCTAAAATTGAATGGCAAAACCGTTTTGAAGTGTAATTCCAGTGATATTAGTCGATATACATTATCTAGTCATATATTAAAATTACCAAGGGAAAAGGATGTAATTTTTTCAACATTTTCACCTGGTTCAATGGAAGAAATGCAATATGCCAATGATTTTGATAAAAAACAAAATCTAATGTTTCACGAAAATGTTAATAATTATTTGAACAGTATAAATACGTCGAATTCATCGGGTCAGTCAGTATATGAGGTTGCCAAAGTTGTTAGCGTTCACGGTCATGACCTATTACCTTATCATTGTGCAATACATGAAGAATTCGATGATATTACAATAATACCATATTTTATTAGTAGTAATACTAATGATGATGGTAATGAGAGTGATGTGGTATCCTTAGTAGCAGTTAATGGTTCGGTTATTCGGAAATATCAATCAGTTGCATTGTATGATCAAGATATAATATCAATTGGACTAAGCAAATTCTTTCGTGTAAATATTCCACGACGTAAGTTATTTGATGATTTAAATGATGATTTAAGTATTGATGAAAAATTATTTCGATACTCATCACCTTGGGAATATTGTGTTATAAAGTCATCAAAACAAAATCTAAAATCTGCAATAGAAATATGTGAACAAGAAAGAAGAGATAGGATGCATTTGAATGTAAATCGTGAAATTGCTGTTGCTAATAAATCCTTTTTAATGGATTCAATTACCTCTATGACGTCTGTTGAACCATTAATGGATGATATTAGTACTATTTACAATCATATAACATTCTATCAGTTGGCTCGAATTGGTGAAATGATTATCGCAGCAAATTTAGCATCATATTATAGTAATGAAATGCGTAGAGGTGTTGTATATTCATTTACTTTAAAACATGTTGGTATAATACCAAATCAGGGTCATAATAGTAATTTAATTGGTGGTGAAAGTATCAAAAAAAGTATAACTGATATTGATGGATTAAATTATATTTCCTTATTAATGAATGATAATTCCTTAAGTTTGCCATTATTAGTTCCAAATAATATAGTGACAAATATTGATTCACATAATGTAGATGATTACACCAAAGATAAAAATAGTATTAATAATACGATTATTTCTAAAGAAGTTTATAATATTTTTAATATAAGCATAGCATGCAATGAAAGTAAAGGAACTGGATCATGGACGTGGTTAAATCATATTATGATGGAACGATTATCACTTATGAAAGAAATGTATAGTGTATTTAATAATTGTTGGTGTCGACGGGATCCTATGTGGTTAGATACCTTATATACACCTGATCGTAATAGTTTCTTAGATACTGTTCAGGATGAATTGGTTGGTGTTGCGTATTTATATCTTAATAGTCTCTATTATTTATTAGATATAAATGACGTAACACCAATTGTAAACTTTAAAGGTAACGTAGTTGGTTATGTAAAAATTAATGTAAGGGCATGGATAGATGAAATTGAAATGCTACCGGAATATTTGTCTGTTGATAAAGAATGTAAGCTTAGTGATTTTACTAATAAAAAATTAATATTAGTGTTTTATATTGATGGTCTTCGACATTTACCATCATCTTTATGTGCTGCTGTATATGTTTATTTTAAATTTTATATGCATGGTACTGGTTATAAAACTATACGACATCCTGGTATGTGTGTTAATCCCACATTGTCTTGTCCAATAAGAGTAGAACAAAGAATAACTAAAGATTTTGAAGAATATATCAAAATGGCTACTTTAGAAATTGAAGTATTTGGTAAAACGAAAGCACCTTTGAAGAATATGTCACCATTAACTATTCTTGGTGTCGGTGAACCATTAATATTACGCAATATGACATTAGGATTACCTAATAATGAAGTTGAAAATGAGGATGAAGATTATCAACCTGAAATTGATGAATCTGAATTAAAACAAAATGAAATTGATGCATTGACTGCTGAAAATGCAACATTAAATGAATCACTTGAAGTAGCAGAAAAACAATTAGCATATTATAAAAAAATTAATGAAAAACTTGCTTGTGATAAAG
>JACCDO010925873.1_pt1 | contig 14823 bp, 13 predicted proteins | sample 7446101 | NCBI WGS metagenome assembly JACCDO01 (sample SAMN15323440, study PRJNA562643) | freshwater metagenome | isolation source: river surface water | place: USA:Blue River Watershed | collected 2017-08-16
ACGGAGAAAGGAGTTCAAACAGGGCACCAGAAATTCATTTATCGAAGTATTCCGCAAATTCGAGGAAGAAGAACAGCTTAAATCAGTCCACACATCCGTTGTACGCACCAATGGAATTCAGAATTTGTTGAATAAAAATAAAGGAAATGCATTAGCAAGACATAAGTAACAAGTGTATACTGTATTTGAAACAAGATTTCATACTCTCTGACTAGCTCCACCATAACGCGAACCTGGTTCCATATAGTACGCAAAAATGGTCTCGTCCTTTTCCCTGGAGTGATTGATGGTCTCCCGAAACATGATTGCCTCCATTTTCTCTAATTCCGGGCTTTCAATGACCTCATCAAGTATCTCCGACACGTCTAATCTCACGACACTCGCGATTTGATTCAACGGAATGACTTGCGTCTCTTTGTCGAATGGTTCTTCAATGAAATGTCCAATTTCTTGTACAGAAACAAAGGACCAGCACACAGCACTTATGATCGGCACGGTGATCCAGCCGAGGGTGCTAACCAAGTTGAATGGTAACGCTAATAAGTATAATGACAAAAATCGCGACGTGTGACGTGAGTAACTAAGAGGTACAGGTTGCTTCAATATACGTTCACAGATCGCCAGAGAGTTGCTTAAACAATGTAATGATTCAATAAAATGCTTCTCAATATACTTTGGGGACGTCGCCAAGTACCGATTAGGATCGCTATATTTTTCTATAAGGGTTTGGTGTATAAACGTTTCAAGCGTTCGCAAGACATATAATGGACGATTCCTTTTCTTAGATATATTTTCCAATATATTTTGTATTTCAGAATTCGAACTGCTAGTCAGATGACGCCTTAGTGGTTCTAGTTCTCGCATATTGATAACTCCCTGTACGCGATCGAGTTAGAATGAGTGAGTGAGTACAAATTAGAATAATGTCAAGGTACCTGTAAGTGCTGTTTTTGAGTGATTACATAAACCGTCAACAATGCTGCTAACGCTGGATGATTTATCTTTGGAATATGAGTATATGCATGAGAAGCTATATTTCTACACGCCATCACTACAGATGATTGTGCTTTTCTTGCCTCCCAAAATCTATCATAACTAGAATTAGTTCTAAATACTAACAACAGACCAAGCGCCGAACCCAACACAGAGTGAATAGAAGCTATTGATTAAAGATAATAAGAAAACGAGAGCGAGAGTATATAAATAGATGGAACAGTACCTGGTAGTGTAAATTTCAAATGTAATATTTTATACACTAATGTAACGAATGCAGCCCAAGCAGTAAAAAATGCTATACACTCTTTTGTTCTTACTAATATTCTTGAAGTGGGCAAGGAAATTATGCAATCCAGCCAATCTTGAGTTGAATAACGAACCGGGGATTTAATCCCCATATTTAATTGACTCTTCTTCAATACCCGCGATTTCATGATATTATTCGAAGTAATATGCAACGCAGTACACGAAGTTCCCAACAATAGAACAATCAACAAGAGTAGAAGCATTTTGCACGAATAAAGGTGTTGTTACGTATAGACTTGGTAAATAACACAGTGAAAGGTCAAATAAATTATAGAAAGATTTTAAACTTGATCGTTGCTTGCTTGCTTAGTTTGCTAATTTATTGTTGCTAGACCAATTGATCGATTGATTGAGTTACTGCCTGCTTGTGCGACGCAATTGAACGCGATGTGTTCTGGCACAATTTGTTCAACACAGTGACGACACAGTTGATTGCACACTGTGCAGCACACATCAACCAGGAATATTCTCATGAAATCCCCGGAAGAGAATACGGAACCCAGGAAAGTTATATAACAGCGGAATATGTGCAATAGAACGAGACAAGTCAGCGATAAGGGAGCCAAGATCAGCTCGAATCTAGCTAGTGGGTGCTTAGTTAGTGGTCACTTTGTTTATGTACAAATGTACCCATGTACCCATGTACCCATGTACTCATGTACCCATGTACCCATAAACCCATAGACCCATCAATATCAATAGTATAAGAGAAAGAGAATGAGCGAAGTAGTGATCGAGGAGATCTCCTTATGTTTCTACTATATAATACATATCATATGACGATGCATAAATCGCAATCAGACTCGCTACTCACTAGTCTATAATATCCAATCATTACTCGCATCTCTCCTTTTTTCTCCGCTCCTCTTTACTTCACACACACCTACTCTCTTTGACACCTTCTCTGATCTCACTTTCTTTCGAAACCCTAATTCGAGTTAACCCTACCCAACGATTTTTAATCAAAAAAGCAAAAAAGCAAAAAAAAAAAAGTAGAAAAAGTAGTGAAATGGAGCTTCGCGTTGCGCGCAAGTTTCGCGTCGGACCCAAGATAGGCTCGGGCTCATTCGGGGAGATCTATGCGGGCACCAACGTACATACGGGCGAGGAGGTGGCCATCAAATTGGAGCCGTTAAAAAGCAAACATCCTCAATTGATGTATGAATCAAAAATATATAGAGTTTTACAAGGTGGTTATGGTGTTCCAGGTGTGAAATGGTTTGGTTCGGAAGGTGATTACAATGTTTTAGTTATTGATTTATTAGGACCATCGTTAGAAGATTTATTTAATTATTGTGGTAAAAAATTTACATTAAAAACTGTATTAATGTTAGCAGATCAAATGATATCACGATTAGAATTTATGCATTCTCGTTCATATATTCATCGTGATGTCAAGCCAGATAATTTTTTAATTGGTACTGGATCACGTAAACATATATGCCACGTTATTGATTTTGGATTAGCTAAAAAATATCAAGATCCACGTAATGGTAGACATATACCATATATTGAGGGGAAAAGTCTGACTGGTATGTTCCTTACTCTTTTATTACTTGATATCTCGTAGAATTATCCATTATTTTAAAACTAATTAACTCACTAATTTTATCAGGTACTGCACGTTATGCAAGTATTAATACCCACTTAGGCATTGAACAGTCGCGACGTGATGATATGGAATCACTTGGATTTGTATTAATGTATTTTTTACGTGGTTCATTACCATGGCAGGGTTTGAAAGCAACTACGAAAAAGCAAAAATATTTAAGAATATTAGAGAGAAAACAGGCAACGCATCCCGAGGAATTGACAAAAGGGTATCCAACAGAATTTAAAGATTTTTTTGCTCATTGCGCATCACTAGGATTTGAAGATAAACCTGATTATAGATATTTACGCAGAATATTCAAGGATTTATACGAACGTCACGGTTTTGAAGATGATGGTTTATTTGATTGGGATTTATTGAAGAAGAAACAAGAAAAAATAGCATCCGGTACACTTGGAGCTGGACCAGATGAAGTTGGAGGTACAGTACCACCAATTATCTCTTTTATTCACATTCTTATTTACTTATTTATTGTTTTAAGGTGGTGCAGCGAAACCTGAACAAACTGGTGAAACTGAAAATGCAGCATTTACTAGATTAACAAGACCAGGCGAGGAAGTTCGCGAAGAGACCGGTGAGTTAAAAGAAGGATCGAATCCTCGACGATCTATTATTTCAAGCATTCGTCATAGTTTATTCGGTTCGAGAACACTTCGTCCTGATAGTGGAGTTACACAATCTCAAACAAATGAATCGAATAGAGGTCGTTAAAGAATACCATTCAGTGATTATTTCCGTTGGTTTGTTTGTTTTGTTTATATTTGATTGTCTATAGAAGGGCCACATGTTGTACATTACATATTATGGATGAAATGACGAAGACACACTATCGTGCACGATACATTTCTTTGTAATATATTAGTTTTAATTAAATGCTATCATCTTCAACCGTTTTCTCTTCCTCACCGTCTCTGCACTCTTCCTTTCACACATTTCATGGTGCACTTCATGGACCTGGTCGGCCGCATACCGTTTTTTTTGAACGCCAAAAAAAATAAAAAAATAAAATAAATAATAGGAAATAAATAGAAGAAAATGTCGAGCGAAGTCGAAGAAACGCTGAAGAGGGTGCAGAGCCATAAGGGTGTGAAGGGTGTGCTGATCATGAACAGCGACGGTATCCCAATCAGGTCCAACTTGTCCAATGAGGAAACAGAAACATACTGTGCATTAGTGTCGCAATTATCGTTGAAAGCTGCGGGTGTTGTGAGGACATTAGACGAAAGTGACGAACTTGCTTTTTTAAGAGTTCGTTCGAAGAAATATGAGATTATGATTGCGCCAGATAAAGATTACACGTTAGTTGTTATACAAAATCCTTCGGAGGTATAGAGACTTAATGAGACTTTTGACAAGTAGTAATATATATATATTTATATATCGAAATACCAATGTTTACATGTAAATAAACCTCAAAAATTTATATAATCGTTACTTACAGAGTATCAAAACTGAATATTATCTACTTATACCCCAAATGAATTAAAAAAGTCATCACCAACAGGTGCAGCGGCTACATTACTAGAAGTTTTCTTCGTTACCTTAGTTAATCGGCTAGTAGGCTGGCTTCCATCATTACCTTTCTCTTTCAAGGACAATGACGATACTTTAGGAGTAATATCATCATCATAGTCTGGAACATTACTAAATATTGTGCTTTTAGTATTATTGTAGGAATTAGATTGATTATCATTCCAGCTCGTACTTGATACTTGATTAGAGTTGCCGAGACTAGCACTGCGACCACTATCTCTATCACCGGACCCACGAGTTGAAGATGAACCTAATAAATCACTTAAATCATTGTTACTATTTCTATTACTATTATTACTCATCGTTGTGGAGTTAGAAGATAAACTATCATTACTTCTTCTACTACTTGATGCATTTAGCATATTATTGGAGTTTGAGTTTGCTATGTTGTTATTGTTATCGAAACCACCGCGAGGAAATTTGAGATCATTATTTTCAGATTCTGGTTTAGTTAAATCTTTGACAATATCATTTGTTAAATCGGCAGCTTTGCTCCATATTTCCGCTGCGCTAGTTGTAAACATACTCCAGCCTTTAGCCAACACTTCGTTGTTAATAGGTAACGCACCATTATTACTATTACCATTAGCAGCAGAAGAACCACCATATCTATTTTGATTATCATACTCACTATCCCGAGTAGTAGCATTAGATACTAACGTAGAAACATAACTAAACGCTTTTTGGGACAAATCTTTAGTTATATCAACAACTTCTGCTACTTTTGCTTGCACTTCTTTTGTGTTAATATTAATAACAGGCGCTGAACCACTATTAGAACCAGGACGATACGATGAATCCGATCCAATACCTTGCATTTTACCACTCGAACTAAGTCCAGATGATGAACCAAATTTTTGACGCATTCTTTCTCTTGCTTCTTCTTGCAATTTTCTCTGTCTTACTACGTAATCTTGCTCGGATTCGCCTGGTAAAGGATCAGTTGACTGTGATATTGATGACGATGATGTATTTTGATTACTTTTAGGCAACTCTGTGGGCAATGATCTTCCCTCTACAGTAGCCAGTATTCTATCTCTATACAACAGTGCCGCAGGCGAGTTATACTTGGTGGCTATTGGAACATTTTTCGCAATATTATATTGTTTTAAAAAATTAATACATTTATCATTACCACCAGCTCTCATCATACTTATCTGTTTTTCATTCCAACTATCCATACTAACCGATCTAACAAATGATATATGAACACCCAATGCACGATGTCTACCTGAACACTCTAAACACATAAAAACACCAAAAGATACACTTGCCCATTGTGGATTCTTTCCATCGCAATCAACACAGGTGTTATTACCCGGTAGTGCTCGCAATTCCGCCTCAATGGCCTTATTCAAGCACATCGCGCTCGTCATCGTGCAACTCCCTCGTCTCTACTCTGGAATATGCAAACAATGGGAATAAACACGGGTAACTAACACCGTTAATCGTTGAAAGTCGGTATACTCACTTTTAAGGCCAGGGCCTTCCGGCCTTACCACCATTATTGTAGGAGGACGTGATGCGGTAGAAAGTATAGGAGCGCGATATTGCTAATGACAGCAGACCGCAGCACCTACCACTCCTCATTACATCGGCTTAGGCTGGCGTTGATCAACCTAAAAGATTATCTAGTTGGTATTATTGATGATTAAGTACTGATTAAGCATTGATTAAGCATTGATTAAGCATTGATTAAGTACTGATTACGTAGTGATCAACGAGCTGATACAGTCGCATTGCTCAGAAGTCTACAGATAGTGCTAATATCAGTTAGGAAACCAAAAGTACGAATTTTAAATACATAGTTACTTGGAATTTGCAATTTACGAAAGAAACCAAAGCGGAAACGACGCTTTGCCATGCTTCCTTCCAATGGTTTAAAAGTTTTTGACTTATTACTGGTATTACCTTTAACCGGTACCGGTGTGAGTCAGTCGTGACTCATCATGCTCATCATTTGTTAGACTTCACTCATTCCAGAAACACTCTGATTCACAGAGTGCTTCACTGACTGATTCTCGGAGGACGCGATAATGCATTTTAACATTGTGTCAGCTGCTGTCGTGCTAATGCTGCTCGTGTCATCGGTTGCGGGATTCACTCTCTCTCGAGGACGAAGTAAGTTGACGACTTTACGCATGAACTCAGGTAGGGATAACACACTTACTCATTCATTCACTCAGTCCCTCATTGACTTACCCACTAACTCTTATTTATATACTAATTTTCCGTCAATTCAGATATAAATAAATATTCACTCGCAGATCAAGTTAAAAGATTTGCTAAGGCAAAAAATGACAATAATCAACGCGTATTGAATATTGATAGTGTATATAATCCAACATATTTGAAAGGCAAAACTGTATTGGTTACTGGCGGTAATAGAGGTATTGGCCTTGCATTAGCCCATGAATTAAAGTCACAAGGTATTATTCACCATTACTTCCTTCCTTCCTTTCTCACTCACTCACTCATTCAAACTTAGGCGCTAATGTTATAATAACATCACGCACACCATCACCGGCATTAGATAGTTTATTTCAAGTAATAACTGGCATCGATGTACAAAATAATGATAGTGGTATACAGCTAGCAGCTGCATTAAATAATAAAAAGATTGATATATTAATCAATAATGCTGGCTATTTTTACGAACCTGTTGAAAAAATTGATTCATTAAATTTTGAAGAAGAAATGAAAATGATAGATATCTGCGCCATTGGCCCATTGAGAATATCATCAGGATTGTACAACGCTAAGCTATTATCTCCAGGGAGTAAAATTATCATGATCACATCACAAGGTGGTAGTACCTCATGGCGATTCACTCAAAATCCTACTGGCCATGACTATGGGCACCATATGTCGAAGTGTGCGGCCAATATGATGAGTGTTTTACTAGCGCAAGAGTTGAAAGCAGCCGGAATTGCGGTCGGTATATTGCATCCCGGATTTAATAAGACAGACATGACCAAAAAATATTCACACATTTGGGAAATTGAAGGCGCCGTTGACGCATCTGTCGGTGCGAAGAGAGTCATCCACGAAATAGGACTGCTAGATATGTCCAGATCCGGCAAGTTTTACAATTGCGAAGATGGTCTGGAAATACCATACTAAAATATGTTAGTACTTTATACATATGTTGATATAATTACAATCATGATCAATGCCAAAACCATATAATTACTCCCTCATTGCGCTGTGCTCACTCACAACCTATTCAATCTTTACAATAAACAAGATTTAATAAATTTTTCTAAGTCTTTTAACGAATTGAACGAATTCATAGGCATGGTACCAGTGAGCGACGTCCCACCTCGAGCAGCGGCATTCGTTTTCACGGACGACTTACCCCTTTTATTCTTCGTCTTACCACTCGTCTGACCAGCGCGACTTTTTTTATCCTTTTTATTATCTTTTTTGTCTTCTTTTTTGTCTTTTTTCTTGCCATTTTTTCCAGATACTGCCGGAGTGCGTTGCCGCGACGCCGTTGGTGGTTTCTTCATACTTTTATTCAAAAATTCACTATTTACACGTTGAAAACTGGCATCAAACGAGTCCTCATTGCCCTCGAAAGCCGCTTTCTCTTCTTCCAATTGAATTAAACGTTGCAAATCGGTGAATTCCCGGTTGTCATCTTCGATATTATTCACATATTTTGATTGTTTTTTCGACGATGAGTGGCTCAATGAGCTGGTTTTAAGATGACGATCCGCCTTGGAAGGGCTTTCGTAGTTCACTCCATCGATATGTTTTAATATATTTTCCATGTCATCCATTTTACCATACTGACGACAGATCGTGCGGTAAGACTCCCACATCAGTTTGTTCAACGAGGGATTGTTTGTCATAAATAGGCTGCCGTCTTCCTTGATAGGAACACCGAATGCCGGATACGCCGATGGTACCAGCTCCCCATCATTATTGTCGTCATATTCATTACCGCCATTTTTAATCTCAAATTCACTGAAATCACTATTAGACACCTCAGAAACTCTATTTTTATTATATTTTCGTCTGCTTCCTATAGCAGAAGGCGGTCTACCTTTATTGATTTGCGAGCGAGTGATATGTAACGGCTCCTCGATGTAATCGTCTTCCTCTTCCTCAACCGTTGTGCTGGTTGGATACGGTATATTGATTACCGGATTATTGCGGTAGGTTGCTTCATCCAGCCCATACGCCAACAGTCTACCGCTACCTAAATAGTGAAGAATAATGAATGGGAGAGCTAGTGAGAGTGAGTACATAAGTGATACTTGAATTGTTCAAATTGTCGTCGTCGTTGTCATCGTTATCCTCTTCCTCCTCGTCATCATTAATATCATCAAAATTTTGGTATACATTTTGATGTTCATCGTCCATGTCGTATCCGGTCAACTTCGCTAACGTATTTAAGTCATAGGTGCCCAGACCACCTATACGCCGTTTGAATGCTTCATCTAAAGGCGACTTTGGCATTAACCATGCAGGGGGATTTGCAGAGTCATTATCGACATCATCGTCAACGAATGATTGATAATCATCGTTACTACTACTGTCATTTACTATTTCTTGTTTCGAATTCGCACGAGGGATGACGTTACCACTGGATACATGAGGATACTCATCTGTCTGAGCACTGTCGCTATCATCATCATCATCATCATGCTCGACACCACCAATACCTAATTTAGTAAATAATATTTCTACAACTTTCGCGAGTAATGCACATTTTTCACGGTTAATAGCTTCATCTAGAAACATTCCGAACACCGACATCATGGCGTCATCAGCAGTTGCGGCCTCTTCATTGGCAAGATTCAAATGGGATATAATAGATCGCGAAATTAATTCTAATACGTCTTTAGTAAAGGTATTACTCACACTACTAACGTTATTGGTACCATTGGAATCGTTGAAATCCAAGGCACTTCGCACAATGACATCTATTTGCTCACAAAGTGTCAGGTCATTTTTGTCATCATATAGCGTTTCTTTATTATCATCTACCCGAGAAGCAACACTGTTTGCAATTGCATTAAATAAATCACCATGAGTTTTTATGGAGGGCGATGTACTTTGTTGCCAATCAACTGGACTATTTGCAGATAATTCACTACTTTCACTGGTTTGAGATGGTATATCAGAGCCCGAATCATAATCTAAGTCATTCAACCCAACTTCTGCTGCTGTAGGTAAACGAATAGTTCCTAATTTTGATACGGGTAATGTCAATGTTGGCACAGTAATTGAAGCAGCACTAGTTGATGGTTTGACCATTTTAGTAGCGCTACTATTAATACCCCCAGTCGGGGTAGAATTTTCCTTCGATTGATTCGGCGAAGAATCAGGCGATGTTGTTATTACAGATAAATTAATACTATTATTATACTCTTCATGACCTAAAAATGGTGATGCTCTTAAATTTTTACCATTTGAGTTTTCATCCGCTTGAATATGACCTTCTTTGTTGTGGAACACAGCAATCAACAATTGCTTCACCAAACCGACTATTTACGAGTGATACAAAATAAGCATAATAATATAGAAAGATTGCATCCATGATAATACCTAGCAGTAAATGTGACTCATCTCGATCTCTGTTCATTAGTAAGTCATCCAGCAGATCGCTGGCCTCGCCCGCATTGGCGGCGTTCATGACTCCCAGAACCACGCTCTGCGCTTCATTCGCGACCGACTCGCTCATTACCTCTAATTCACTATCTTTTTCTGTCTTCCTTCTTGTTGATTTAAAAAAAACAGGCCCTACGTGGACGGTATAGAAAAATATATATTATTTAGTTACATAATTATTTAAGGACATTTCTTGAACGATTCCTTGGCGAAATACTGCACATCTCTATCTTTATCGTTTTGCAATTCAAATAATACCGGTCTGATATTATTTTTGGCAGTTTCTGCATTTATATACGTACAAATAGTTCCTAATGCCTGTGTTGCTCTTATTCTAACATTTGGGACTTTATCACGCGAAGCACCTATTGCTAATGTCACCATATCTGATTGCACCTTCTCTGGCACTGCTACAGTGTTGCTTAATACATTTTCAATCGCGGTAAGCATACTTACTCTTACTAAATATTCATCGGATGCCATTGATTTAATGGGTGGCAATAAGTTATCAAACGCCCAAGTTAACTCCGAAATTGGTATGATCTTACCGACAGCCGTCGCCGCAGCGATTCGAACCTCGTTCACGCCATCTTTTAATAACTGCAATAACGGCGCTACAAAATTGTCCTTGAAATATTCATGACCCATTCCTTTGACAATGCTGGGTGTTACTAGTGATATGGCCTTCCTTACACGCCAGTTGGAATCGGTATAAGCAGCTCGAAGAATATCAGTTAATCGAGTACAAAGCGACGGTAATTCATCACAAATGGTATCAATCTTCTTAATAATTCTAAGTTTAACGAGTGATTCTTCATCGGAAGACAATTTCAGCACAATGTCGGTTAGATGCTGCGCAACCAGTTGCGGACCAGAAATAATGGCAATATCTATAGAGACATCTGCTAATGCTTTTCTTACATTCAAAAATGGATCATCAACCAATTTATTTAATGTTCCAATCACTTCAACTAGAAACACTTCAGGTGTTAATACACTCACTACACTTGTTATTGCCGACAATGCAGTACTACGAACATCGGCTTCTACGTCTATCAATAATTTCAAATAACCAGTTCTAAATATGTCTACAGCAGTATCCCCCTTGAAGCAAGGAATAACTTTACTCAAGTACTTAGCGGTTGATAGTCTTATGCGCCACGAAGGGTCTGACCATGCTTCGGTAACTAATGGTAGAATAGAATCTTTTAATACGTTACTGCTTTGTGCTTCAGGTTTGCTTTGTATTAATTGAGTAAATGATGACAACGAATCCACCACAATTACTTTAATGGCAGGATTCTCGTCATGTAGTAATGCTTTGTATAATTCTAATATTTCATTTGATAAAACGGCAAAACTTGCATGACTAGATATAGTTAAAAATTGTAATGCAATTTCACGTCGTACCATATTACTTTCATCAATAACTAAGGGAGTGAATGAGTACACGAATGAATGAATTAGTAAATTGATGAACGAATACCTAATTTCCCTAATATTTCCATTAATGCTGCTTTATTATCTACATCAGCTAAACGAAATAATTCCGCCATAATTTGTACCAATGATACCTTGCCATAAAATGTTTCGCCATCTTCTATACTTAATATACGTTTCCCCATTTCTATAAAATGATTAACTACCATTGAATGCTGTGCACTATTTAGTTGTGCCAATATTATATTTACAGAATTACAAGCACAATTGCGCACCGTTGTTTCCTCTATACTGAACAGTTGCTCAATGAGTGGAATCATCACAGATAGCTGATCGATACCACCAATGTATGGTATAAAATGACGTATTTTACTACTTAATTCAAGTAAAATTTGATCTAACTCATTAGTTTTTGTGATTAAATACGGTATTAATTCATTTCGAACTTTATCGGGGGACAGCAACGATGCGATAACCGCAACTCTTTGCATGGCTTCGGTGCGAACCATTGCATCTTCGTTGCTGCATTCCAGCTTAAAGAAGTCCAGTGGCGACAAATTATCCATTTGATATTTCCCTCCCTCAAATTTAACTTCCTTACAGATTTTGCAAGTCACTAGGGGATACCCTAACTTATGAGTACCGGTACAGCAAGAAAATTTGCCAATTTAATTTGGAGAAGTAGAAATTTATATATGTTTGATTGCGTGCAACAGACTTCACTGCACGGAGGAGGAGGAGGGCAGCATTACTAGTAATTAATTACTGTGGTGAATCTTGGTACAAATCTTAATAATGCATTAGAAGGCCCATGACGACCTTAACATACACTAAAATAAAAAAAAGCTAGTGAAATTATTATTTGATGGACATTAATCTATGCAGACTCCTCCTTCCTTCTAAGAATAATACGTATTCCTCGTATTCTTTGGGCATGACTGTTGCGGTATTCACCCCATCTGGGGCTGTAAAGACATAGGTTAGCATATTCGTCTTGCTTCTTGTACCCAGAGATACATCAACATCGTAAGCCTTTACCATGATGACGATTTTATTATTTTCACTGTATATAACTGTCGCAACAAACTCCATGCACGAACCGATGTTGACTGGCTTAACAAATTGTATGTCATCCACCGAGGTAAATATAGGTGATTTATGTCCCGTAAAACAAACAGCCGCTACCCAGGCCAACTCAAACGCTTCTTTCATTATATAACCACCGAATATTTTTCCATGAATATTGCGATCTTGTACATGCATTAATAAAGTGCTTTTAAATACTGTATTTTTCATCCATTTGAACTTAGTTAAATTTGGTTGTACTTTGATCCCTTGATCTATTCCTGTCCCAGAGCGGTTAAGAGTTTGACTAATTAGCTCATCCTTCTGCAATTTATATTGTTTACTTTCTAAATATAATTTATGAATTAAATCAACTTCATCCGTTTTAGGAGGCGTTAATGATAACGATGTTTGCGCTTTCGCTTTCCTTATATTTGCTCTTTCTTTCCCTAACTCAAACTTCTGTTTACTTACATCATTGTCTAATATTAACTGATAAATTGGTGTAGCCTTACCAGTACCTGGATCTCTAGCAACCATAATAAATTGTGTTTCACCTATTTTACTTTCGACACCATCATCTTTATTAACAGTTATCATATCTATAGTTATTTCCATTGACGAGGATCCAACATAAGTCAAATAACCTTGTAATTTTAAATCATTTGTAATATCGATATTTGCAGATGCTCGGACACCATCCACAGCAGCAGTGACAACCACTAAATCAACATGTGTTGATGGATCATGTAAATGATTACTATTCTGTTTAATTCCATCACAATGTCTATAGCTCACATCAGCTGCAACGGCATCTAGAATTTCAAATAGTTTACCATATCTTATAGTTTTACCATCATTTCTAGACATACTTTCTCTTAACGTCTTATGATCTGAAAATGGGAATATAATTTCTAACCAACTGTCATCAATTCTTTTGGCCTTCTGGCCATTATCTAATAGTTTAGGTGGCAAAGGATTGCAATACCCAACGGCAATATTTTCAAACGGTCGCCCTTTATTAGTTATCAACTCAGAAGTAAATGGTAATAAGTCGGATATAACTTCCTTCGACCATCCCATGCGCGCGGTGGCAGGGCGCAAAATGCCTCCTTTGCCGCTCAGCGAAAGGAGTCGGATCTGACGACCGTAGGTGGAGACACCGCGAGTACGCATCATATTTATTAGTTCTTCCTCTCTATTTCTATCAAGATCTCTCACTTTTTCTGAGAAATCTTGGGGATTAGGACCGGTAACAAATAGATTATCTTTTCTTTAATTGACAACACAGTAATCAGTAACAATGCAGCCGTCATCCACTATCTTGTCAATGGCTAGCTATAACTAGAATAATGGTACACGCACAAGTTCTGGAGTCTGGTTGTGCCACAATGAAATCTCATTAGATGCCAGTATTCGTCGTGCAGAAGAGAAGTAGCACGATAAATTCAACAAGATAGTATTGCTTTGATAGCACGATTCAAATTAATCTCATATATTCGCAATAAAAGGGAGAAAATGGTACCGGTATTTTAGCGATGCCTGCCATTTTTGGTACCAAAATAAATAAATACTTCGCTGTTTCGAGCGACGATTTGCAGGGTTTCGAGTAGACAGCCCTGACCAGAGCAGTAATCGCATGTCAACTTTAACTCCCGAGGGTACAACACCGACATTCAGTGCAAATTCACCTGCACTGTGCTTTCATGTTCATGCACAAGTGAAACGAGCTAGAGCAGCAACAGTACATTTAAAGCATGGACCTGTTCGCACTCCGGTATTTATGCCAGTTGGTACAAAAGGAACACTCAAAGGACTATCATCAGCTCAAATAATCGAAACGGGACCAGATATTGATGTTACCAGTGTTGGTCATGGTAGTGATATTGATCCAGAAATTATATTAGGGAATACATATCATCTGGCATTGCAACCAGGCACAGAGTTATTAAAAGAATTTGGCGGATTGCACAAATTTATGAATTGGAAAAGAAACTTATTGACAGATTCGGGAGGATTTCAAATGGTTTCATTACTTGAATTAGCCGAAATTACGGAAGAAGGGGTAAAGTTTAGATCGCCATATGATAACAGTGAAAAAATGTTAACACCGGAAGAAAGTATAAAATGCCAAAATGAAATTGGTTAATTATTACATATTTATCCATATCTCATTAAATTTCTTACATATCTACTTATCTATTCAGGGGCTGATATAATGATGCAATTAGATGATGTTGTTAGTAGTG
>JACCDO011566152.1_pt1 | contig 14823 bp, 6 predicted proteins | sample 7446101 | NCBI WGS metagenome assembly JACCDO01 (sample SAMN15323440, study PRJNA562643) | freshwater metagenome | isolation source: river surface water | place: USA:Blue River Watershed | collected 2017-08-16
AACAAATGATGGAGAAGCACGCCGATTTGACTTGGATTAGAGATATATTTTGGCGTTTAGAGGATTATAGTTGTGTATTAGTATTGCGAAATAAATTATGGTTTCAAAATGCTATACCTAAAATTGGGGATGTTTGGACCATAATTGAAAAGGAGAAAGTTACTGGATTTGAACACAGACTACCCAAAAAGCAAACTCGAGTATCGCGGTCAAATTCAATAGTAGATGAAACGAATGGGACAAATACGACTGGTTGTTTAATTAATGTAAACGATCTGTAATAAGGATACCGTATTCCAACTTTATAATAAAAAGTATATAAATCTATTTTTTATTATATTTTATGTCATTCAGTCAGCATGTGTTTGTTGATCTTTTTATATGATTATTCGAATATTACGAGGACACCGGATGAATATGCGACCCAGTTACCAACAGCAGTACCAGTAGATATACATAATGTAACTGTTCCAGAAGATATAGTACTCGTGTTCGCGCTCGCATTTCCATTATTTAATGTGTAAGTATTTGCTCCAGTGAGACCACTATATAAAGTAATCAATTGTCCATTTGCTTGTGGAGTAGGTAATGTTAATGTAATATCAGAAGTGACAATTACAAACGATCCTAGTTGTGGTAAAGTCACAGTAGCGGATAAGCTTGTAAATATATCTTGCTTTCCAGCTAACATTGTTTCGACTACATTCATTGAAGTATCTAATGTTGAAACAACTGATGTAAGGGCATTCATGGAAGTATCTAATATCAAGTCGTGTGCCTTGAGAGCGTTTATGGAGCTATCTATTATTAAGTCATATGCCTTGAGAGCGTTTATGGAGCTATCTATTATTAAGTCATATGCCTTGAGAGAGTTTATGGAGCTATCTATTATTAAGTCATATGCCTTGAGATCGTTTATGGAGCTATCTATTATTAAGTCATATGCCTTGAGATCGTTTATGGAGCTATCTATTATTAAGTCATATGCCTTGAGAGCGTTTATGGAGCTATCTATTATTAAGTCATATGCCTTGAGAGCGTTTATGGAGCTATCTATTATTAAGTCATATGCCTTGAGAGCGTTTACCGAATTATCCAATACAGTATCATGTGCTACTAGAGAAGTCACAATATCACTATCTCCCAACAATATAGTTTTATTATTCCAAAGTAAGTTGTAACTAGTATCTACCGTTAGTAATTTGTTACCAAGTACAATATCATTTATAAACAAACGCTTATCATTGTTTACATACATTAAGTTTTTCATATTTGTATCAATACTGTTACCACCCATAGTAGCATCTACAACTTGAACGCCAAAACCAGCTTGTATATTTCCATTCACATCTATTTTGTCAATGACCATTTTAAGTTGACCAAGTTCTGTAGTGATGCCAGAGCAATCCTTCACTTCAAACGATACATCCGGACCATAATGTTTATAAGTTGTCCAATTGTCACCACTCATCAAGCTAGGTACATTGGCACTGCCACTTATGCGATTGTTTAATCCAACAAAATTCATAAACGACGCATCATATAAAAACAAATTACTTGTTCTGCGTATTGTTGCGCCACTATATGATCCAAAATATGTATAATCACCACCAGTAACCAATGCTTGCGATTCTTGTATTCTATCAAATACCGCATTTGGATATTTATCATTTGAAACGATCAAGTTATGTGGAGTATTGTATATTGACGCAGTGGTTGTATATATATCCGCATAATTAATAAAACGCTCGCTCGTATTAACACCCACGTATTTATTAAAAGGATTAATCGTTACATGTGGCTTATTGTTATATGTATTTACTAACGACAATCCACCTTCCATCAACACATCTCCGTGTATATTTACAGTATTTCCAATATAATCATTATATTTCATATGGAAAGAATAAATATGCATTTTGTATGTGGTGTCACTGGTTAATATTTTATTGATGTAATATATGGATCGATAATAATTGTATTGGTCATTATATACAACGAATCCAGCTTGATTGTGTTTTAAATTTTTTAAATCATTATCGTTTTTACTTTTCAATGTATTTAAAAACGCGACATGCTTTTCTTTTCCACTTGTAATAGGCATATCAGATACTTTATTTCGTATATATATCTTATCAAGATCGCCAAGCATAGTATATTTGTCATAAATAACATTGCGTTCATTAGCAATATAACTTCGCACACTAGAAATATCGTCTACATATACATCGTGAATAGATGTATTACTGGAATCCACATAATATACGTCTATATGTTGTGATAATTCTGGATACGTATTCATTGATGATTCTAGCTCTGCGGACGCTTTATCTTTATTATGAATGTCTACTTCTGTACCACTCGTGTCGACTAATCTATTTCTTCGGTTATTTTTACTTTTCACATAATTCATAAATTTTAATTGTTTGTCTGTATATTCTAACATATCATCCGTTTTCTTATTATTCAAGTTTTTTTGTATATATGTTTCAATCATGGATCCGGTACCTAATACGCATAGTTTTCCTCGCCATCTAAATACCATATGATAACTTTTTTTAGTGCCACTGTTAAATGCGTGGGTCGTGGTATACATAGCACCCTCATATAAAAAATTATTGTCTAGGTTATGCTGATTTTCTGGTAAAATACTATTTATTATTTGATCAGCTGATCCGGGAAAATTTTTAATTATTTCGGCATATGTGAGGCTATTCCAATCCATATAAGCACCATGATATAACACTTTTATATTTTCAGCATTCATCTTACCACCCGATAAATCTGGCAACTGATAACAATAAAAATAATCATCAGATAGTGTATACCCACTAGCCTCTGTACTTATAAAATTAACCAGTGCTGGATGTGTTTTATTTGATATACCATTGATCATATTTTTCATTGTATATAGCTGTTGCTCTATAACTGAATCCATATGAACTACATCCGTCATTGCGGTATGTGTTATATCTAACATTGTATCTGGATTAAATGTTCCAATACCAACTTTGGACATGTTTATAATATTTTTATTGAATGTATCTATTTGAAACATAGAATCGTCGGTAAGACTCGGTTTTACATTAAAATCACCATACAATGTACTGTCACCGCTGATATTCATGGCATTGTCAACTAAAGCATCTAGTTGTATTTTACAATAAATACGATAATCTTTGAGTTCTGCCTTGTTTGTAATCTTATTTAATGTAGCCAATTGAATATATCGTAAAACACATATATTTGATACACCATTTACTGTATATTCAACTATATAATTTCGATTGTATTCTATTTTGGTATAATCCTTTATAAATGATTCATACATTATATCGTATATGGAAGACAGCGTTGTTTCTGTATTGGCCATAATAATATTATCAAATGATTCTCCAATCCATTGTGGATTTAATTCGTCTGCCACTATTATATTATCTGTAAGGTTATCGATTGTTATAAATGAATTACAATCAAATCGTGACGCAAATAAATCGTCATTGTATATTTGTTCTTCGATAGTTTTTTCTTTATTAATTGTTATATATGGATTGCTTTTGAATATGATAGTAACATAATTAATTAATTCACATGCACCACTTATTTGTGTCATGATTGTCTCAAAATTATCCCGATATGAAACGTCAACAGTATACTTAGTTGAATCTATAGTGGAACTAGTAACGATTATGTTTGGTGTTAATGAATTATCGCTATTTAATATATTAATATTCAAAGCATAGGTGTTTGATTTTTCATTGTCCACCAAGTTTGTGTATATAGTGTAATTTTCATTTGCGGCTAGTTTATTATATGATGGGTCTGCGTAGAGTTGCCAAATATTATTGATAACATTTCTTAATTTATTATGCGATTCGTTTGTTAGTAAGTATAGTTCAGTTATTTGTTGTAATTCATCTTTATTGGCAGAATCTTCTTTAAGTTTAAGTGCGGCGATTTCATCGGTTTTGTTATTTATTTGTTTTTGTAATTCAGTAATCTTATTATATACCTTATCCGTATTTTGCTGCTTGAAGGTACTAACATAGACAGTACTATATAAAGTATTTGCATCCTGTGTATATCCAATCTGAACATTTCTAGTATGGTCCCAATAAAAAAATTCTTCCCTTGCTCGATAATAAAACTTACCTCCCGAGTATTTTAAAGATGGTGTGGCAACTTTTTCCCATTCACCAGCTACAGTATTCGCAATGATAAAATTTCTAGTTGACATAGCATTAATTGTAGTATACAAATCATTATAATAAGTTAATGAAGTTTGTAAAACTCCGAACTCATTTTCAGCAGTTTGTCGTTGTAAGGTGGCTTGTGCTGCTGCAGTCATATCAATTGGAAGAATAGCGCTTTGTAGTGACTTCTTATTTAATGATTTACTCTCCTCGTTTTTAGTTACTAACTCTTTAGCTTTTTTCGGCAAGTAAACATTATTTATATAATCAAGTACATATGAATTGGTGCCCAATGTATTTTTACTAGCATCAGTAAATATATTTTGAATAAATATATCTTCACTATTAGATGGAACTGTAACCGTAATAGTTTTATTGTTGTCGAAATTAAATTCAATAGTATCACCTTTATAAAAGAGTTTATTACACTTAGTTACTTCGATTTTATTAATTGCGTTATTAATAACAGTAATAGATACTTCGACACTCGATGGGTCATTGACAGTGGTAGTGACCGTATTCCATACATTCTTGTATACATCATTGGTGTAACTTACTGATCCAACATTCACAATATATGGCGTAAGATATTGCGGCAATGAACTACCACTATAATAATTGTCTTTGAAATATGAAATCGTAGTAGTATTTGTTAGTTTGTTAGTAGCCGCAGTATATGTATCTAATTTTACAAATGGATTTTTTTGATCTTGACCAAGTAGGATATTATCACGTTCTTCTTTTGTGTAATCTATTACATTATTACTAGCATCATATACTGGTATGTTTACTATTTGTTTGTTAGCTAGTATTTTATTAAAAAAGGCGAGTTCTTCACGTAACAAACTTATATCTTTAATTAAAGTAGTATTATTATTTGTATTCGTTTTAATTTTTGTTTTTTCTGCCGCATTCAACTTAGTATACGTTTCTAACGTACTCTGTAATCTGGCAAGTTCATCTTCTAGTTCTTGTCTTTCTACGCGTAACTGTCCAATGAAAGCATACACTGCGTCTATTAAATACTGACAAGCTGCGGATCCCGTCTCTATATCTTCTGGTATATTAGCCATCGCATTTCTAATTACATCACTATCTTTTATTGCCAATTGATTAAAATTCACACTGTCTATAATTGAAGTTATTACTTGATCAATAAGATCATTTATAAGAGCTTGTAATACTGTATTCAATTCATCAATTAACGTTCCTAAATAGGCTTCTAAGCATGTTACTAGTAAATCAAGGATCATTGTTCCTATAGCTATCCACATTTCAATTTCTTCTTGTTTAATTTTTTCTGCGTATAACTCTCTTACATTGGCTATCTGAAAGCGTATTCTAAATTCATTCTCATCTATTTTAGCTTGTACTCTTTGCATAGCTAATACATAAAACTGTGCTTCTACCTTTGCGGTTAATAGATTCATCCTATAAGTTCGACTCAATGGTGCATATACAGTAGTTAATCGCGTATATTGTTTTAATGGTATAGTAAACATTGTATTGTTTGTCGTTACACTTTGTATATCATCTTTAATATCATCTGTTACACCAGCGTTTATTACGGCGTTACTTATTTTATTACTACTTAATATTGCTGTTTTAAAATCATTTATAAATGTTCTCACTAGAGAGTATGTTAGATTATCTATATTGAAAAGTCCTTCTATTTCATGCGATGGTTGATTTATACCGACTTTTGTAAAAAATGTTGTTATATTCGTTATTGGATCTACTTTCATAAGTTCAGTGCCTATGGTTTTTTTAACAGTAAATTCGCCGGATACTTCAGTATCCGCATTTATAATTCTAGCTGGAAATAACAAATTATATTGAATTTCTTTTGTTTGGAATGTTATTTTTCCACTAAGCTTGTTTATACAGAGATTTACAATAAATATTAACTTATCATTCCCAAGCTCTTCGCATATTATTAATTTATGGTCGTTAATCATGGAACTACGCTCAATTTGCCTGTTAATATTGGATATTAGATCAAATATATGTTTAGGGTAATCAATAGTTGAATATGGTATGACACATTCTGATATTTTTTTACCAGCCCAATCGGTATAGTTAGGTGATAATATACATTTAAGATTTGCGTATTCGGATGGATAACCAAATTCCCATTCGGTTTCAGTATTACTGTTAAATTGTTCTCCATTTACACCATTGAGTGTATCAAATGTGAATCCTAAAAAGGTTATTAAATTTGAACTAACTATACTTTTACGAATAGGTATATATCTAACTAGATCAAAGAAATTAAAACTACTTGAAATGGCTATATATGATTCTCTATTATTTGGATTTGGTTCGTTTACTTTAAATGCGTTTTGGTCAGCTTTATATTTGTTATATGAATCAGTTTTTGTAAACTGGCTAATGAAAGGCTGTATAGTATAAGAAAACTGTCCTTCTAGTCTTCCTGTTTGAATATTCAATTCATTTTTTAAATATGGGCGCGGTATTATTAATGTATAATAAATTATAAGCCCGTTTATATCTCCCTTGATATCACGTGTTATCATAAATCCAGACGATACATTTTTACCAGTTTTTCTAACAGAAGAATCGAATGTAGTTAACATTTTAGAATGAACAGCCATTTCTAAGCCAAAATTTCGGGCATATTCGGACACATTTTTCTCATTGATTGAGCCATATACATTAGATTTTACTGTGAGATTTGATTCAGATAATTGAATTAATGATTTACCATTAATAGGACTAGTACCAGCCACTGTTGTATTTATACCGATTGAAGAAAATAATACTTTCTTATCAGATAATCCATTATCTACATAATATAATGTATCGGACGGCTCATAAGTTTTGGCTATTGGTGGCGTGATGGATGAAGGTGTTTCTAATTCAAATATATTAATAACTTCGTCTTTAGAAAAATGTGTTTTATATGTTGCCTGGATATTATTTATTAAATTATTCACTTTATTATAAGTATTATAAGCATTATGAACTGTTGAATCAAAATCAGTATCAGAAAATGCTTTCTCAATTAAACCGTTCATAGTATAAACATTTTGCATAATTTCACCTATTTTTATGTATATTTCTCTAGTGACATCTGGTGTTAATAAATTAGTTACTTCAGATGTTTGTTGTTTTTCTTTGAATAAAGTAGGAAATGTATTTATATATATATCATCCATCTTAGATGGGTTCTTGTATGTAGGATTTTCACTAGTTATTTTTGTTAAGATATTAGTATTAGTATTGTTAATATTGGTACGAATAGTAATGTCACTAAAATCATTCGTTTGTATTTTATCATTACCACGACACCATACTTTGTGTGCTCCTGCAGCTGAACCTATATTTGGTAGTACGTCTTCCGAAATACGATTCTCCAAAGGTGTTATATTTGCCATACTTCTTCCCTTATAAATATAGAAAATATTAAAAATTAAATTTGATATTTTCTAGATGCTATTCTCTCAAGATAACGAATAAAATAACCAAACTATTTAATTACATTCTAGCTTGTGTGAACCATAGTAGTTTACCCGTATATCTGCGGAAGAAAATGGTATACTAGATGGTGTCTTTTGAACCGGAATTTGTTTGTTATCATATAATCCACCGCAAAATTCTGCTGGAGAACATTCACCATTATCTGGCGTTGCCCAGTATCTTACATTATTTGTAAATTGACCATATGAGAATCCAAATATCGGGTATTGCTTTGAATTCTCGGCATATGTATTGGTTGAAAGACCCATATGTTTTTTTAAAGTATAATCACCTACTAATATAGGAGCATCTTCACTGATAGGATATATTCCAGGTGTCAAACTAGTGAAACCTTCAAACCTATTTGACACAAACGGAATACTTACTATTGCAAACAATAATGCTAAAACCAAAAAAATCTTTTGTTTGTCCAGAAATGCCATATATATAAATTAAAAATATAATATTTCGGTTTATTACTATAATATTTCGGTTTATTTATTATACAAAAGCAAGGGAAGAATAAAAATAAAATAAACAACATAATTAAAACAAACGGTTTAAAATTAATAGATCGTATTATATTATTAATTATGGCAGCTTTAACCGACGAAGAAATGCGCGTATTAAAACGCAACGGTAAATACGAAAACATCGGATTTGATAAGATTTTAAAGCGTGTCAAAAGCATTGGACAAGAATGTGGCATTAAATTAAATTACACTACATTTGTCATGAAAGTCATCGATCAATTGTATGATGGTATTCCTACTGCCAAAATTGATGAATTGACTGCCGAACAGTGTGCGTCGCTTAGCATTCAGCATCCGGATTATAATACATTAGCCGGACGACTTATTGTGTCTAATCATCATAAAAATACGAGTAGTTCCTTTTTTTCAGTTATGAAAAAACTATATCAATTTAAAGATGTACACCAAAAACAGTATCCATTGGTTAATAAGGAATTTTACGAAATCGTCGAGAAGAATAAGGAAGAGTTGGACAAGATGATTATCCACGAACGCGATTATTTAATTGATTATTTCGGATTTAAAACGATGGAGCGTTCCTATTTGATGAAAGTAGGCGGAGTCGTTGTCGAACGCCCGCAATATTTGTGGTTACGTGTTGCTATATGTATTCATGGCGATAATATGGAAAAGGTTCGCACAACATATGATTTAATGTCGCAAAAATATTTTACTCATGCCACGCCAACTCTATTTAATGCTGGAACACCTAAGCAACAACTTAGTTCTTGTTATTTAGTTGCTCTAGAAGAGGATAGTATTACTGGTATTTACAATACATTGGCGGATTGTGCTCAAATTTCAAAATATTCAGGTGGTATTGGATTACATATTCATAATGTTCGCGCAGCGGGTAGCCATATTCGTGGAACAAATGGAAAGACGGATGGACTAGTACCTATGCTCAAGGTTTACAATGCCACTGCTCGTTATGTAAATCAAGCCGGCAAAAGGAATGGAAGCTTTGCCATATACTTGGAGCCGTGGCACGCGGACATTGATAATTTTCTTGATATGAAGAAAAATCACGGCGACGAAGAAATGAAAGCGCGCGACTTGTTTTATGCTCTATGGATTCCCGATTTATTTATGGAACGCGTAAAGGCAAATGGTGATTGGACCCTAATGTGCCCAGATGAGTGTCCCGGTCTAGCAGATGTATATGGCGCAAAATTTGTAGAATTGTATACAAAATATGAAACTCTTAATAAGGGCAAAAAGACGGTGAAGGCGAGAGATTTGTGGTTTAAAATATTAGACAGTCAAATGGAAACCGGAACACCTTATTTGCTTTATAAAGATGCCGTAAATGAGAAATCAAACCAAAAGAACATTGGTACTATCAAGTCATCGAATCTATGTACCGAAATTAATGAGTATAGCGATGATACAGAAACTGCTGTTTGTAATTTAGCAAGTATTGGACTTTCTATGTTCGTAAAAGAGGATAAATCATTTGATTACGGTAAACTACATGATGTTACAAAGGTAGTTGCTGAAAATTTAGACAAAGTGATTGATATTAATTTTTATCCGACTGATAAGACAAAACGAAGCAACATGCGACACAGACCCATTGGAATTGGTGTTCAAGGTTTGGCGGATGTATTCGCCTTGATGGATATTCCGTTTCATAGTGAAGGTGCCAAAACAGTAAATACACTTATATTCGAAACGATTTATCATGCCGCTCTGGAAAAGTCCATGGAGATTTCGAGAGATAGATGGATTAATATTAAAAACGGCGTTATCACAACCAACGAACAGTCAAATCTAGAACAATCAAGCAATAGTAGTAGTAATGAAGATTGGTGTGGTGCTTATAGTACATTTAAAGGATCACCGATTTCTCAAGGCATTTTCCAATTTGATATGTGGTCTGTAAAGCCATCCCCTAGATACGATTGGACCGAATTGCGCAAAAATATCATTCAATATGGAATTCGTAATTCGTTGTCCGTCGCACCAATGCCTACTGCTAGTACAGCACAAATATTAGGAAATAATGAATGTTTTGAACCATTCACTAGTAATATTTATACGAGACGAACCATGGCGGGTGAATTTATTATTGTAAATAAATATTTAATGAAAGAATTAATTGATTTACAATTATGGAATGAAGATATGAAAAATAATATTATTTCGAATAATGGTAGCATTCAACAAATAAATGGTATTCCGCAACACATCAAGGAAAAATACAAGATTGTCTGGGAAATTCCAATGAAGCATATTATTGACATGTCGAAAGACCGTGGTGCGTTTATATGCCAAAGTCAAAGTTTGAATCTTTGGGTAGAAGAACCTACTTATAAAACACTCACATCTATGCATTTTTATTCTTGGGAGGCTGGTTTAAAAACGGGTATGTATTATCTTAGACGCAAAGCAAAGCATCAAGCCCAACAATTTACGATTGAACCGGATAAAAAAATAAAGGCGGAAACTGAACCAGAAGTATGTGAAATGTGTTCTGCCTAGTCTTGTCTGCCGACGGCTAATTTGTTTTGTCTGCCTTGTCTTGTCTGCCGACGGCTAATTTGTCTGCCGACGGCTAATCTAGTATTATATTATAGTTTTGTTTATAATTTTGTTTATAAATTTGTTTTTGTCTTGTCTATCGACTGCTAGTTGATATCTTTTAACATGTAACGAATTGTGCGATTTATGCGTGAAATGTCTTTTTTTAACTCCATCTGTATAAAACATCTCATACATATGAGAATATCTATCAGCGCATTGTGTGTATTCTTAGGAATTTTCTTGAACAATTCATTGTGTAACTCACTTAGAGTTGGAAATTTGAAATATTTATCTCCATTTTGCCCAGTCCGTTCGATTTTACAAATGTCAACTCCATTTTTCATAGTACAATACGTCTCATTGACAGTCATTTTTATTTTGTTTCGAATCCCTTCAACCATTACCATTCGTTTGTCAAACGATATATTGTGACCCACTAGTAAATCGCTCTTATCTGAATGTTGATTAAATTTATTCAATGCTTCTTCAATAGATATACCCTTGCTAGTCAATTTTTCTCTTGAAATTTTATGAATCTCTTGACTTTTTGGATTTATAATAACGCTCGCATCTATATTAATATAGTCATTTTCTAGCGCAATGAGATCGTTCGTCTCACTATCGTAAATTATATAAGACAATTGAATAATATGCGGCCATTTGTGCGATTCGTAAATACTTGGATTTTTTTCTAGTGGCAGCCCAGTTGTTTCTGTATCAAATACCATTACCTTCATATTGTTGATGTTGATGTTAAGTTAACGAAACATAAAATGTGTATTTGTACTTCAATTTTAAATAAAATTGATACTCGCAATTAATTTTTAATATACTATAACTAACATTAGATACAGTACATTAGATACAAGTAGTTAATTAGATAGACACTTTATTAGATATGAGTGCCATAGCTACAAAAATACCAACCACAATACCAAGTTGCCGTGATTTGCGTAAATTAAAGTTACAACTTGAAAAAAACAAAAAGAACGAGGAAAAGGCGGTCAAGCTGAGAGATAAATATGTATCCGCACTAGATCGTATTATTAGTAAAGACAGTCAGTACCAAACTGTATCTCTAGTAAATGATATCAAGTTATTTAAACGAGAACGAGAAGAAATTAAAAGTGATAAATATCATGGTTATACGGAAAAGAACACATTCGTAGATACTATATTACATATTATAGAATGGTTCAAAGATTTTCAAACCAAAATTACATTTAAAACATTCGAAAAAATGATTGAAACGTTGTTATTTGAAAAACATAGTAGATATTTTATTAGAACAATCATTGAGAATCCATATGAACTTATTCAAATCGAACACTCGACAATTAATTTCAATCAAGCATTTCGCATATCAAAGGAACTACAAATTAAAGTTAGTAACGAGGTATTGATCCAAAAATGGGCGATTTTCGCAATACAAGACAACAATGGTAGTTTTTATAAAATCAAGAGTCATCCAGATTCCAAGGATAAATACAAGCAATATAACGATAGGTCTTATAAACATGGGTGGTATTGGTTGCTTCGTAAATTCTGCGAAGAGAACCAGTTATTAGCAAATTATAGCAAATATCTAGTTATTCTCAACAATCTTCTAGTTGAACATAAAACAATGAAGGGTTTGTACGGGATCACAGATTTTGTAGAGATTGAAAAGAATATTGGCGATGCCATTATGGACTTATATTACGGCAACAGTAATGAAATTGATGTGAATGCGTTTCATCTGTTTATTACACAGTTCGAGCGAGGAAAGTCTACATCTGAGAAAGTGTTCAAATTTAATGATGAACAGATTAGCGCTATTAAGCATGCTATTACGGATAAGTTATGTGTTATTACTGGCCCTCCTGGTACTGGTAAAAGTACAATAGTGGAAGCGGTCATTGAATGGTTTAATATTCAGTCCAAAGAAACAAAACGAGAATATATTATGAGTTTGATGGCTCCAACTGGAAAGGCGTTTAAAGGACTCATAGACAAGTGCCAAAATATTAAAAATAAAGACATTTGTGGTACATTACATAAATGTTTATTGAATACATTTCCAAAAATGGAAAAACAAATTGATGAAGTAGGTCGTAATACGCAAGAAGATTGTGAAAACGACGAACCAATACGCAGAGAGCTTGAAATCGCAAGTAAAAATTCGGCGAAAAAACAGTATCCACAATATATTGATAAAATTATAGTGGACGAAACTTCCATGGTGGACATATTTATGTTTCACAATTTGCTGAAAAAATGTAAATATTTTAGTTGCGATCTTGTACTATGTGGTGATATTAAGCAATTGCCACCCGTTGGAAAAGGACGACCATTCGAATGTATTATAAACTCGGAATTATTTAATACCGTACATCTAACGGAAATTAAACGACAAGATACTGGTATGTTAAAGGATTGTATTGTCAAAATAAATAAGCGCGATTTGACAATTAGCGATTTCGACAATGTTTCGACAATGTTTATTGAACATGATTTCATCAACGAAAAAGAAACCATACATATCTGTAATAAATTGGTTAAAAAATTTGGCAGAGACAATATTGCTTTCATCACACCCGAAAACAATAAGCAACCTGGTGTTTTTGAAATGAATAAATTGTTACAAAACGACGTTTATAATTCTACTAGACCATATACTCATGGATATTTTAAAGAAGATGATTTTGTCATACGAACCGAAAATAAATATGACGATGACATTATTCGTGTGAATGGTGATAGTGGCAAGATATCATTCCACAATGGAATGGCCTATGTTCGGTATGACGATGACCCGCTTAACAATGTGGAGTGTGTTCCATTGAATGAAATTTCTGATAATTTTACACTGAACTATTGTAATACGGTTCATAAGTATCAAGGTAGTCAAAAAGATGTGGTTGTCTTCATTTGTTCATCAGTACATGCTAGCTTGTCTTGGGGCACAAATCGACTTAAATTGGCATATACAGCTATTTCAAGAGCAGCAAAAAATCTTGTCGTGATTGGCTGTAAAGAAACATTCTTTAATATTCAAAATTGTAAGGACGAACCATTTGTCAGTAGTTTTATGAGTGAATTTAATGAGTGTGAGATTGAACTAGAATATGAATAATAATTACACGCCTTTTACAAATTTTAATTTTTGGTTTTGCGATCAGCAATATTCTTTACAGATACCATATGTTTTACGGTGCCATTTACTAATTCCATGCTCTTTAATTCCATCTAAGTGCTGTTTTGTTCCATACCCCTTATTTTTTTCAAGTCCATATTTTTCTTTTAATTCTGGATGTTCTTCACATAATTCATCGATATACTTGTCGCGCTCAGTTTTTGCCAATATAGATGCTGCCGCAATGGCGCAATATTTATTATCTCCTCCTTCAATACATGTATGTTTTACTTGTACAAAATGATCGTCTTGAAATCGCAGATATGGTTTAAAATCGTTACCATCGATGAGTAGGAAATATTCTTTATTATTATATTCGACTGTATCAGTACAAGCGCCAGCACCAGTATTTATACCAGCACCAGTATCAACATTATTATAAGTATCCATCACATTTTTTATGCTTTGATGCATACTATTTAACACAGATTGTCTAATATTAATCTTATCAATTGTAGTTTCGTCATTATAGGTTACACTCCACGCTAATGCGTTTGCCTTTATATGTTCGGCAACTTCCAATATTTTTTTACTGCTAGTAAACTTTTTACTGTCTTTCATTTTATGATAATCAAATACCTTCTTTTCGGTTTCACATCCGATTCCACCATCTTCTTTAGGTAAAATGACGGCCGCCGTATATACTCTTCCAAATAACGGTCCTCGTCCGGCCTCATCAACTCCTATTTCTAACAAATCACTATTGTCATTGTAAAATTTAATTAGCGGTTCTTGTTTACTTCTAGGCATTCTGTATTATACAGTATTATATTTCGAAATATACTACACAAATCATAATTATTTCTTATTCAATTTTAAAATTTTCTTAAAGTATATTATAGTATGCGTTTTCATAAATTACATTTATTTATTATTTTATTGCTATCATTAGTATTTTGTGGCTGTTTAGGCAGTT
>JACCDO010261822.1_pt1 | contig 14822 bp, 15 predicted proteins | sample 7446101 | NCBI WGS metagenome assembly JACCDO01 (sample SAMN15323440, study PRJNA562643) | freshwater metagenome | isolation source: river surface water | place: USA:Blue River Watershed | collected 2017-08-16
CCACCAACGTTGGGATCGACGTCGGTATTGGGGTTGCCTTCGACGACGATGCGTCCCATGTCCGACAGCGCCACATACAGGTTGTTGCCGTCACTGGCCGAGCCCCACTGGATGCCGCCGAGTGTGCCGCCAGTGCCGAGCCGCACCGACCACAGCACAGCGCCGTCATTGTCCGGGTCGACTGCATGCACGAAACCGGATTTTTGTCCTGCTGCCAGCACCCGCTTGCCGTTGCCGAGGTCGACCAGGATCGGTGATGACGCAAAGTCATAGTCGGGGCCGTTGGTAGCGGGGCACGCAGTCTTGTCGGTCATGCGGCAGGCGCTGTTGTAGGCATCGTCCGGCGTCATGCGCTGCGACCACAGCAGGCTGCCGCTGTCCAGATCGAAAGCAAGGAAGGCATCGCTGGTGGGCGTCGGCGGATCGCTGTAGTTGTTGCCGGTGGTGACATAGACAGCGCGCAACACCGGATCGATGGTGGGGCTCGTCCACACAGGTGCGCCAGAGGGGCCCCAAAGTTGAGTGCCATTGGCATTGGTGCCGAGCCGCTGCGGTTCATCGACTGTATAAGTCTTCCACAGCTGTGTGCCGGTGGCCGCGTCATACGCCATCACACTGCCACGGAACTTGCAGCACTCGTAGCCGGCCGTGGTGGCGCCCACTTCTTCGCCGCTTGATGTGCCGAAATACAGGCGACCCTCATGCAGCGTCACCGAGCCGGTGATGCGGGCCAGCGGATGGTCGTCGACTTTTTGCTGCCAGAGCACGGCGCCGGTGATTGCATCAAAGGCATAGAGATTGGCTGCACGGTCACCGACGAATACGGCATAACGTGGTCCGCTGGCTGTATCGATGACACCGACGCTCGGCGCTCCGCGAATCGCTGCAGCGGTCTTGTAAAACCAGTGAATGCAGCCGGACTCGGCATTCAGCGCATAGAACTGCGCACCGGCACTGCCGACGAAGACACGACCACCGACAACGGCGGGCTGCGCATTGGCGGTCAGATCGCCGGGAAAAGCAAACGCCCATTTCACTTTCAGCTTTGGAACATCGGTGGCCGCCAGGCCGGCGACATTGCGGTCGGCGAAGCGGGCGTTGTTCGTTGTCACACCCCAGCCGTTCCATGCATTGCTTTGCAGTACTTGCCGCTGTGACGCATCTGCCCATGCGGTCGGTACGCTGTTGTCGCTGCACATTGCCGCCGTGCCCGGCGTGGTGACATGTGGTTGGCCGAGCGGCTTGCCGGTGACGTATTCAGCGATGGCGCGATGATCGAGTGCAGAACGGTGCGCTGCCATCGTCACCATCGAACCATTCTGCAAGGCATTGAGCACTTGCTCCGGCGCAAGTTGCCGCAGTACGTCCAGACGCGGTGCGCGTTCATTGGCGCCGCCATGGCAGGTGGCGCACAGCTGGGTATAGAGTGCCTCGCCGGTCTGGGCGTGAAGGCTCGTGGTTGCCAATGCCAGCATTAGCAGGGCCAGCAGTGATCGCATGTTGTTCTTGTTCATCTTGCTGTTCTCCATTGCTGCGGCTTGCATCGTTCGGGCACGGCATGCCGTGCCCCTACACCATAACCAGGCAAATGCTCCGGACAGGCACGGCATGCCGTGCCCGTTACGCGCCGACGATCTGTACCGGATAGCCTTCCGGGTCGCGCACGAAGAAGCCGTAGTCGAGATTCTCTTCCGTCTCCAGGCCGCGCTTCGCCAGCTCGGCAGTGACGGTATCGCGGTCGAAGTTCTCGATGGCAATGGCAAAGTGGTCGGCGATGGCGGTCGGTGCCTTCTCGTGCAGCGAGACGATCACGTTGGTGATGCCCATGCGCGCAATCTTGTTCTCCTTGTCTTCGTTCAGCACGCTGAGGCCGAACACGTCACGGTAGAAAGCAATCGCCGTCGGCAGGTCACTTACCTGGCGACTGATGTGGTCGATGCGCACTGACGTGAAGGGCAGCTGCTGCGCTGACGCTGCAGCAGTTGCGCCGGTGGCCGCCAGTGCCGTCAGCCCCTGAATCAACTGGCGACGCGACAGCGCCCCTTGTTCAAAGCCGCTGACCAGTTCATTGATGATGGAATTCATGCTGCTGTCTCCACAGTTGGTCAAGGTGCAGATTGTTGATAGACGATGCGGCCACCCACCATGGTCAGCACTGACTCGATCTGCATGATCTCGGCGGCCGGAATGGTGAGATAGTCGCGGTCGAGTACGACGAGATCGGCCAGCTTGCCGGTTTCCAGCGAACCGAGATTGGCTTCCTGCAGGAACAACCAGGCGTTGTTGCGCGTGTGGGCAATCAGCGCTTCTTCACGTGTCAGCGTCTGCTCCAGTGCCTTGTTGCCGGCGAGGTCGAGACCGCTGACTGCCCAGCCCAGTGTAATGAACGGCTGGTAGTGCGAGACGATGGTGGCGTCAGTGCCCAGCCCGTAGACGATGCCGCTGTCGGCAATCGTGCGCAGCGGGATATCGACACCGCCGTTCATCGCGGCGCCGTGAATGGCGAGCCCCATGCCCAGTGCCTTGGCGCGGTTGATGCTGTCGGCGCTGATGTCATACACATGCGCCAGCGTCCAGCGCAGCGGTGCCAGCGGATGCCGCGTGTTTATGTCCTCGAAGCGCGTCAGCAGATCCTTCACGCTCCAGTCGCTCATCGTATGCTCGTGCAGTGGCCAGCCGCCGGCAGCGGCGACTTCGGCAATGCGGGCAAAGTTGTCGATGATGTCCTTTGGCCATGGGCCACGCTGCGACGGAAAGTCAAAGAACGGCAAGTACACATGCTCGCCCAGCCCGAACAGGCCGTAGTCATCGGCAAAGGTGTTGGGCTTGCTGCTGCGGATGAGCTCGACGGCAGCATCAGCGCCGGCACTGTCGTTGGCTTCATAGGTGAGCGTATGCCAGATGCGCAGTGGCAGCGGGCCGGCTTCGACGCGACGCTCCAGCACATAGTCCTCGCCTTCCGGACCGCGACCGAGGCTGTACACGCCAGTGAGGCCTGACCGGTTGAGTTCGCGCATGAAGTCACTGAGGTTCTGCTCCAGCTGTGCTTCCGAGGTGGCCGGTATCTGCTGGATCAGGCTGCCGTAAGGCGGATTGAAGGTGGCGAGTCCTTCAGCCGGCCGCTGGGCGCCGTCGGCCGGGTCGAGTCCCACGGCGCGCAGTGCCAGACTGTTGGCATAGACGATGTTGTAGCGCTCCTGCAGGAACAGCGGATTGGCCGGCGCCACGCGATCGAGTTCGGCCAGCGTGAAGCCGCCGCTCTGGTCGGCGAACTGTTCTGGAAACCAGCCACCCTGTACCAGTATCCACTCACCCGGCTGCGAGGCCTGTGCCTTGGCGGCGAGCAGTTGCAGGGCCTGTGCGCGTGACGCCACGCCATCGAGTCGCACCTGCCGATGCCAGCGCTGCACCGCGCGCAGGAAATGGAAGTGGTTGTCGATCAGTCCCGGCACCACGGTGGCGCCATCGAGATCGACGACTTGCGTATCGGGGCCGACCAGTGACTGTATCGAAGCAGTGGTGCCGGTAGCGACGATGCGCTCACCGCGCACGGCCAGCGCTTCGACAATCGAGAAGTCATCATCGACGGTAAGTATCTTGCCGTCGACCAGCACGGTGTCGGCCGGTTGGGCGCACACCGCAGCAGTGAAGAACAACAGGCAAAGCAGCGGTACGCGCATGGGCAGCTCCGTGACGGGTAATCAGTCTTTCAGGTTGATGGCGCCGAGGTAATCCATCTTGCCGACGTCGACGCCGGCATGACGCAGGATGGCGTAGGTCGTCATCACGTGGAAATAGAAGTTGGGAATTGCCAGCGCTTCCAGATATTCATCGCCGGGCAGCCACTTGCCCTTGGCCCAGTTGGGCGACACTTTGACCGCCTCGTAGCCGGCGAAGTCGGCCGCCTTGAAGCCGTTCAGATAGTCGATGACTTTCTGGATGCGCGCGCGCAGCTCGGCGAATGTCGCTTCGTTGTCTTCATGTTTCGGTGGCGTCTGGCCCGACAGATAGGCCGCGGCGAACTTGGCACTGTCGCAGCAGGACTGCACCTGCTTGACCAGGTTGAACATGTCCGGTGCCAGCCGGTACTGCGTCAGCACGTTGACGTCGAACTTCTTCGCAGTGGCAAAGGCTTCTGCCTTCGCCATGCAGGCGTCGAGGTTTTCGAGGGTTTTCTTGAATTGCAGGATCGATTGCGCGCTCATGAATGGTCCAGTCAAGTGAAGTGAGGGGTGGATGAAAAAAATCAGGCTTGGGGCAGGGGGCACGGCATGCCGTGCCCGTACGGATTATTGCCCAACATCGAGTGCAGCATCGCCCGGCGTACGTGAAAACATCGACGCTGCTTCTTCGACACAGTCATAGGGATACATCGGCGTATCCGCCGCCAACCGTATGAACTGCAAGCGGCCGGTGAATGGCTCGTTGAGATAAGTCGGATCTGCCAGCGTGTATTCATAATCCAGCTTCAGGCCGTCGTCGCTCAGCGAGAAACGTTCCGTCAGCTGCTTCTCTGCACTGGAGGGTACATCGGCACCACTGCCGAGGAACTGGGTGGCGCTGCCGAGGCCCCAGCGTGACGGCGGGAAATTGGTGCTGTCCAGAATGACCGTGCCGCCTTCCAGTCTGCCTTTGACGATGCCAAAGATGCCATCCGGCTGCGTCGTCACTGCTGAACCATCCAGCGGAATGCGTCGTTCTGCTTCCCACGGCTGGTTGTGGATCACCAGTACATTGCCTTCCACTCGCACATCGAACAGATAAGGAGCGTTGAACATGTCAGGGAAGTTCATCGGCTCGCAGGTATTGGCGGGCGACTGCTTCGCATCGTAGTTTTCCCATGCCCTGCGGCCAGCGTCATTGAGCGGCAACGGTGTTCCCTCGGCGCGGGCAAAGCCGCCCGGTGCACTCCAGCGGCCGGCCATGCGGGCAAGACCCTGCAGGTCTGCCACGGCATCGGCCGTTGCTGTTTGCGCGCGGGTGGCAGTGGTGCGGCTGTATTGCTTGCCGCTGGCATCGATGAACGTCGACGAATTGACGAAGCGGAATCCGCTCTGCCGGTTCGGTGCCGCGATGACGGTGATGGCGTCGCCGGCCTTGAAGGTATCGGCCGAGATGCCCATCGCCCGCAGCCCCGGGGCGGCAGACGACTCGACTTCCCAGCGCTGCACCGTGGCATCCTGCAACACGCCGTTCACATAGCTCTGGCCATCGACGATCAGAGAGGCATGCGGACTGCGCAGTTTGAAATCGACCACGACGCCGCGGATTTCGATGCTGCGTGTCATGTCGAAATGGGTGGTAACCGAGTGGTGGGCACGCACTGGCAGGGACGGTGTCCCCAGCAGGGTGCCAATCAGGGCAGCGAGCAGGACCTTCTTCATGAGGTTGTCTCCGGCGTGGTACTGGAACGGCGTCTCGCCAGTATATAGGGGTTCAAGACTGCCGGTGACAGTGGCGCTTGCCAACGAAATTATGCCCGCCCTCTGTGAACGGCCGGCCAGCCGCTGTACTCTCCGGCCTGTAACGCAGTACCACCGACACCAACAGCCATTACAACAAGAGGTGATGCCATGCGATTCCACGCCCCCACGCTCTGCCTGCTCGCCGCCCTGCTGCCCGCTGCGCCTTTCGCACTGGCGCACCACAGCCAGGCCATGTTCGATACCTCGCAGGAAATCCTGCTGGAAGGCACGGTCGCCCGTTTCGACTGGGTGAACCCGCATATGTATCTGACGATTGCGACGACCGGGCCTGACGGCAAGCCGGCAGAGGTCGAAGGCGAAGGCCTCGGTATCACACAGGCGCTGGTAGATGGCCTCAACCGCGATGCATTGAAGCCGGGCACGCCAATCGTCATGCGCGCCAATCCCAATCGCGGCGGCTTCGGCAAACAAGTGCGCATCCTCGACATCACGACGAGGGACGGCGAAATCCATCCGTTCTACGTCTCCAGTGCCAAGGCGCGCAAACTGGAGCCGGCAGACAGCCTCGCCGGCAAGTGGGCGCCCTCACGCGCTGCCCTCGGTGCCGGCTTTGGCGCGATGGCGAGTTGGGGGCTGACAGAGGCCGGCCGCGCAGGGCGGCAAACGCTGGCTGCCGACGGTCTCTGCTTCGTTGAGCCGGTGCCATTCCTCGCCGTGCTCGATGAAATGCGTTCAATCGAACTCGGCGATACCGAAGTGGTGTTGCACTTCGACAATACCGGCGAGCACGTGATCCGCACGGTGCATATGAACCAGCAGCACCCGGCCAATGTGGCGCCATCGCGCCATGGTCATTCAGTCGGACGCTGGGAAGGCGACACGCTTGTCATCGATACCATTGGCTATGAGCCGAATGCCTCGGGCAACGGCGCCAATGTGCCGTCGAGCGCCAACAAGCACACGGTGGAAAAACTGACATTGACGCCCGACCGCCTGCGTCTGCGTTATGAATTCACCGTAGAGGACCCCGAGTTCCTCGCTGCACCGGGTACGCTGATGCAGCAGTGGGATCATCGGCCCGACCTCGAATTCTCGCCGCCGTCAGAGAAGTGCGATGAAGGTGTGGCGGCGCGCTACAAGGATCATGTGCCGCAGTAAGGCGTCTGTCGGCACAAGCAAGGCGACTAGAACGTCGACCGCGTAGCGCCGCCATCCATCACGATACTCTGGCCGACGATGTAGCTGGCGTGTTCGCTGCACAGCATCGCCACCATGGCGCCGACGTCGGCCGGGTCGCCGAAGCGTTTGGCGGCAATCTGGTAGGCCTCGGAAAACTTGCGTACTTCTTCGTCGTAACTGGTGCCGTTTTCACGCGCGCGCGCCGTGAACTGGTCATGCGTGAAGGCGGTGTGATACATGCCGGGCAGTACGTTGTTCAGCGTGACGTTGTATTGCGCCACGCGCAGCGCCACGGCACCGGTGTAGTTGACGAGGGCGGCACGTGTGCTGCCTGACAGCACGCGTAGCTCCAGCGGATATTTCGCCGCCACAGTGGCGATGTTGACGATGCGACCCCAGCCGCGCTGGCACATGCCTTCAGTGACGGCATGGATGAACTGCACCGGACTCAACAGCGACATGTCGAGCGCAGACTGCCATTGGTCACGGGTAATGGCGCGATAGTCCGGTGTCATCGGTGGCGGCGAGCAGGTGCCCACCAGAATGTCGGGTTGCGGACAGGCAGCCAGTATCGCTTCGCGGCCGGCGTCGGTGCTGTGGTCGACAGCAACCGGCGTCACCTGTACGCCGAGCGCCCTCAGTTCTTCCGCCACCGCCAACAGGCGCGCTTCGCCGCGTGCTGAAATACACAGATCCACACCGGCGCGTGCCAGTGCCAGCGCCGCATGTTTGCCCATGCCGGCACTGGCGCCATTGACGATGGCCTTGCGGCCCTTGATTCCCAGATCCATCGCAACTCCTTGCTGACTGATTTTGTTGTGGGCCGGACTGTAGCGCACAGTGCCGGGATTGACGATACTGCCAGCGCCTTGGCTCTCCAGCGCAGCCAAACAGCGAGGACACTCCGATGCAGATCACTGATTCCGCACTGGCGCAGCGCGTGCAGCGCAAACTGCTGCTGTGGCTGATTGTGCCGATTGCAGGCATCACCTTCGTCAACGCCATCGATCGCGTCAACATCAGCTATGCCGGTTTTGCACTGTCGGCTGATCTTGGTCTAGCGCCGGACCAGTTCGGCTTCGGCGCCAGTCTGTTCTTTGTGGCTTACCTGCTGTTCCAGTATCCGCATGCACTGCTGCTGCGCCGTATCGGTATTCGCTGGTGGATCTTCACCGCCATGTGCGGCTGGGGTGTTTCCAGCTGGTGGATGTCGCGAGTACAGAGTGTGGAAGGTTTCTACGGCGCCCGCTTCCTGCTCGGTGTTGCCGAGTCGGGACTGGCACCGGGCATGACGTGGCTGGTGGCGCAGTGGACGCCCGGTTGGGCGCGGGGCCGCGCGATGGCCGGTGTGCTGGTGGCGGTGCCGTTGTCGATGGTGTTGGGCGGTCCACTGTGCGGCTGGCTGCTCGGGCTCGACAATCCGCAAGGATTGCCGGCCTGGCGCGGCATGTTCCTGTTGCTGTCCGTACCGAATTTCCTGCTGGCCATCGTCGCTGCATTCTATTTCGTCGATACGCCGGCACAGGCCCGCTGGCTGACGGCCGATGAAAAGCAGTGGCTGCAGCAGGCCATCTCGCAAGAACACACCGACGAGACAGCGGCTTTGCCGCGCGCACTCTGGCTGCGCGATCCGTGGCTCTGGCGCTGCGCCACCACCTGGTTGCTGGTGATGACCGGTTCCTATGCGCTGGTGTTCTGGCTGCCACAGCTGGTACGCCAGCTGACCACGTCAGACAGTGAGCTGGTGATCGGCACTCTCAGCGCGGTGCCGCTGGCAGGGCTGGCGCTGGGGTTGCTGTTCAATGGCTGGCATTCCGATCGCAGCGGTGAACGCCTGCTGCACGTTGGTGTGCCGAGTGCGCTCGGCGGCTTTGCCTTGCTGCTGGCGTCGGTATTGCCAGGTGGCTGGGGCGTGTTGGTGTTGCTGACCGCCGCCGGTTTTGGCATCGGTGCAGCGCAGGGGGTGTTCTGGACGATACCACCTGCGATGAAAATCGGTGGTGATCGCACACCGGTCGGCGCCATTGCCGTCATCAGCATGGCCGGCACCGCCGGTGGCATCATCGGCCCGTGGCTGATCGGCAAAGTGCTTGCGCTCGGTGGCTCTTTCGGCGTCGCCATCGCGCTGCTGGCACTGCTGCTGGTGGTGGCCTTCCTGCCGCTCAACTGGAAGCCGCGTCAGCCGCTGGAGCTGAAGCTGAAACCGAAAGAGCCGTAATTACTGCGCGAGACCACCAGCGCGATTGCCGCTGGCATCAGGCGTATCGCGGTTGTTTTCCAGGCAGCTGTATTCGCGGATGCGCCAGTCGGGCCGCTTCGAATACACCACTGTGCGTTCGACCGGTGTCGTCAGCGCTTCTGCATCAGTCAGCACGAAATTCACCTGCAGCGTATCAGCGTCGAGCCACGAGAAGCGTTCGACGATGTGCAGCTGTTCACTGTGCGGCAAGCCGTTCCACAGCTCGGTGTGGGGGTGAAAGCCGATGGTATCCACCACCAGCGTATCGCCTTCCCAGTGGCCGATCGAATCACCGTTATAGCTCGGGTCGAGTTCATCGAACGGCAGATGTTCGCTGCGGTCGAGGAAGATGCGACGCACCTGGCTGTCCACTTCGAACAGCAGCGTGATGCGGCCTTCTGTGTGCAGGATCTCGAACGGGTAGGGGTAGGTCATCAGATTCGGCATGCCCACCCATTTGCAGGTTTCGGCGCCTTCGGCCAGTTGCGCACGTGCTGCTCGCTTTTCATCGAACAGCGTGCGATAGGCCGGCGTCAGCACTTCCGGCCCGGCAGGAGCAGTGACCGGACTCGGCGGCAGCACGACACCCGGCGCCAACCGCTTGAGGCCGAGACGCTTCAGCGTTTCGTCGAGCGTGTAGTCGTTCATCCAGATGCCGGACATATCGTGCGGGTCAGCCGGATAACTGGCGGCTTCCGCTGCCACGGCCAGCGACGGCAACAACGCCGTCACGCAGAATGCCAGTGGCAACAAGTGGCGAATGTTCATGCGCAGACCTCAGCCGTGATAGTAGTAAACCGAGCCATCTTCCTTGTGCACTTCGAGAAAAGAACCGCCGGCCTCACCGCTCTTCAGCGGATAGATGAGAATGCGCACCTTGTCGCCGGCCTGCAGTACCGTGCGCTTCCAGCCATTGCGCGACAAGATGCTGGGGCTGCCTCCTTCCAGACTCCACTCCACCTGCGTGCCGTCGGCGCCCGTTACCATGATCTGTATCCACGTATGCGGGTTGGTCCACTGGAACTCGGTGATGGTGCCTTCGAGCCACACTTCGCGCGTGTTGTCGAACATGGCAAAGCTGTGGTGGGCGCTGACCAGCGTCGGCGTCAGCCAGCCGGTCAGCAGAAGCAACAGGGCAATGCGCAGCGGGTTCATGGGGTTTCCGTTGTGAGTGGGTCGTAGTTGGTCAGTCGGCAGCTCTTTTTGCCAGCAGTGCAACGATGCCGACCAGCAGCGCTGCCAGCGCCAATATCGCTACCAGCAGCACTACTGCCCACTGGTAGGAATCACTGACGGCACGCACGTAGCCGATCACGGTCGAGTTGATCAGCGAACTGATGTTGCCGATCAGGTTGATCAGCACCACGCCGCTGGCGGCAGTGGAGGTGGACAGGATCGAAGTCGGTATCGTCCAGAACGTGCCCTGGGCGCCACCAAGGCCAACGCCGAACACGAACAGCAACAGCAACGAGACGCCGTACCACGGCGACCACAGGCTCGCCAGCAGACACACACTGGCCAGCAGCGCCGGATACGCCACATGGCGCACGCGCTCGCGCGTTTTGTCGGAGTGGCGCGGAATCAGCAGCATGCCAGTGGTGACGCCCAGCCATGGCACTGCCGACACCAGCCCGATGCTGAACTCGCCCAGCGTCGTCATTTCCTGCAACACCAGCGGCATCCAGAAGATGATGCCGTAGGCGCCGAAGATCAGGCAGAACCAGATGCCGGCGCAGCAGAGGATGCGGCCGTCGGTTACAAGCCCGCTGAAGCTGGTGATGCCACCAGCGCGCCTGTCGGCTTCCTGCTGCAGTTCACTGGCGAGCCAGGCTTTCTCGTCGGCCTCCAGCCAGGGCGCCTGCAGTGGTTCATGGCGGAACACCTTCAGGGCGACAAACGCCAGCAACACTGCCGGCAGGCCTTCCATGAAGAACATCCAGCGCCACGCGGCGACATCGAACGGTGCATCGATCGACAGCAGCCAGCCGGACACCGGACCACCGAACACCACTGACACCGGCACTGCCAGCATCGTGGTGGCGACTGCCTGCGCACGGAAGCGCTGCGGCATCCAGCAGCTGCACAGATAGACGATGCCCGGTGCATAACCCGCTTCGGCGATACCGAGCACGAAGCGCAGTGCGTACAGATGCCAGATGTCCTGCACGAAGGCCATGCAGGTAGCCGCAGCGCCCCACAGCAATACGACGCCGGCAATCCACCAGCGTGCACCGACGGCCTTCAGTGTGCGGATGCTGGGAAACTGGAACAGCAGGTAACTGACGAAGAAGATGCTGACAACATTGCCGTAGCGCTCGGCCGTCAGCCCGAGCTCGGCATTCATCTGCAGCGCGGCAAAGCTGATGTTGACGCGGTCAAGCGAGTTGAGCACCTGCAGCACCATGACGGGCACGATCAGCCGCCAGAGGATCTTGCGGCTGACAGTGGCTTCCATCGTGGCGTGCATGCGGCGCTCCGTTGGCGGAATGATCAGAGGAATTTCAGCGGCACGCTGAGTGCGCCGATCTCGGGGAAGCGCGTCACCTTGACGTCACCACACAGCTCGAAGCCGCCAGTGGTTCTGGCAAGGATTTCTTCCAGTGCCACCGTCAGCTCCAGCCGTGCCAGCGGCATGCCTGCGCAGCGATGCGGGCCCATGCCGAAAGCCAGATGGCGGTTGATGTTGGGGCGGTCGAGCCGGAACGAGGCGGCATCTTCGAAGACTTTTTCGTCGCGGTTGGCCGAGGCATAGACCAGTGCAATCGGCTCGCCCTTTGGAATCGTCTTGCCCTGTACCGTCACGTCGCTGGTAGCAGTGCGGGCAAAACCGCGATAAGGCGTATAGAGGCGCAGGAACTCTTCCAGTGCCGCCGGGATCTGCGCCGGGTTTTCGCGCAACTGTTGCTGCAGTGCCTTGTCGCGTGACAGATGCACGCAGATGCTGCCGATGATGACGGTCGGCGCAATGATGCCGACCACCAGCACCTGCCGGATCGTGCCGAGAATCATCTCTTCCGGCAGCGGAGCGCCGTCATCGTCACGCGCGGCCAGCAGTGCCGAGGTGGCGTCTTCCAGCGGATCAAGCGGATTCGCCTTGCGCAGCGCGATCACTTCGCGCGCAATGTCGTACAGCTTGACGCTGGTCGACTTCACCATCTCGTCTTCAAAATTCTGCACGGCAAAATTGTAGGCGCGGCCGATGCTGCGCAGCTCCGGCAACAGGTGCGCGGGCATGTTCATCCACTCGCCGAACACATAGATGGAAAAGTGGCTGGTGAACTCTTCGCAGATGTCGGCCTGGCCCTTGTCGAGCAGCGGCTGCAGCAGGTCGACCGCATGGCGGCGTATGGCCGGCTCCAGTGCCTGCATGCGCTGCTGGCGGAACAGCGGGTTCAACGCGCGGCGGTAGGGCGTGTGGGCCGGTGGGTCGAGATGCAGCGGTGGCCGCCGGCCGGTGAAGGCCAGCTTGGGCACCACGTTCTGCACCGAGGTGATGTAGGTATCGCTCTGCTGCAGCGCGGCGAATACATCGTCGTATTCCATCAGTGCCCAGAAGCCGTTCCACGCCTGGCTGTGCGCCACCGGGCAACGCTGACGCAGGTCGCTGTAGACTGCATAGGGACTGTCGAAAGTTTCCGGCGCGAGCGGGTCGAAGTCCTGCGGGCCGTGTGATTTGATCATGGGCATTCCTGTAACGAGTTGGTGCTTCCGTGCTGCTGCAGCGTACCTTGCGCGCCGGAATGTACCGCATTTTCCGCCAGAGATATCGAGTCGTTTATCATTTTGTTAACAATCGGAACCCGTGAGGCCCCATGACCACCAGCGCCGCGCTGCTTGCCCCGCCCACCCTGCAACACGCCTTCACGCTGCAACTGCAGTTTCCCGCCGGCGAGCGCGTGCGTTTCGCCCCGGCCGGGCTCGACTTCCGCCGCGGCTTCGTTGCGGTGGCCGGCGGCAGCGTCGCTGGCCCGATGCTGCAGGGCAAGGTGGTGGCCGGCTCCGGCGGCGACTGGCCGCGCCTGTGGCCCAATGGCCTCGTCGAGTTCGAAGCCCACTACATGCTGGAAACCCACGACGGCGTGCCGATCTACATCCACAACAGCGGCATCGCCTTCACCAGCGCCGACACGCTGAAGCAGATCGAAGCCGGCCAGGCCCCCACGGTGGCGCCGTACTGCCGCATCACCCCCCGCTTCGAAGCGCCCGATGGTCCTTATGCCTGGCTCAACCAGCACGTCTTCGTCGGCACCGCCGAGCGGCGTGGTGAGCGTACGCAGATTGATGTGTATCTGGTGAAATAACAATTCTGGCGTCGCGCCGAGGTGAAGCAGTAATGCAGCAGTGGTACGAATATCCCCATGCCCCGGCAGCGGGCACTTTGCTGTGCCGTATCGATGAAGTCGGCGCTGGCGAAGTACGCGAGTTCAGCTTCGGCACCGACACCCATGTGCCGTTTCGCATGTTCATCTATAACGACAACGGCACCCTGCGCGGCTATCGCAACGCCTGTCCGCACTTCAATGTGCCGCTCAACTATCGCCCCGGCGAGATCTTCACCACTGACCGCAAGCAGTTTCTGTGCATTACGCACTACGCCAAATTCAATCTGGATGATGGCTACTGTACCGAAGGCCCGTGCAAGGGCGAGGGCCTGGATGTGGTTCCGCTGACTATCGACGACGGTCGGTTGCTGATCGCAACTTGAGCGTGGGCGTTGCTACTGCGCGCTGGCTTCGCTCTTTGCCGTCCATTGCCCCGTGATCTTGAACACCAGCAGATACACCACTGGTGTGCCGACAATCGACAGCAGCACTTTCACCAGATAGGTGCCGAATACCAGCTTGGGTATTTCGCTGGTCGGGATCACGCCGTAGAAGGCAATCGAATAGAAGATGGCAGCGTCGGCAAACTGCGCCACCATCGTTGAGGCGTTGTTGCGTATCCACAGGTTCTTCTGGCCGGTCAGCTGTTTGACGCGCACGAACACGAAGATGTCGAGCAGCTGCGCAAAGATGGTGGCGATGACGGAACCGAAGATCATGCGGTCGGCCTGCGAGAAGATGGCAACGTAGGCGTCATTGAGGTCCCAGCCGCTGGCCGCCGGCAACTTGGTGCCAACGATGTAGAACACGATGGACGTGCAGTACATCGCCACGCCGATCCACACCATCAATCGCGCACGCCGCGCGCCCCAGATCTCGGTGACGACATCGGCGCACGGAAACGTGATGGCGTGGATGAATACGCCGTAGCTGAACGACAGCATGCCGATGCCCATCCAGCCGAGGTCGAGCGGCACCAGCTTCGGCGTCAGGCCTGACACCAGTCCCCACGCGCCCACGTAGGCACCGAGCAGGATGTGGAACCAGGTCTCGGCGTCTTTGCCGAGCCGATAGCCGGTGGGTGCAACCGTAGTGGTGGTCATGGCAATGGTTTCCGGAAGCGGTAGACAAGCAACAGGGTGAACTCGCAGAACAGGAACAGCAGCGTGGTGGAGAACACCAGCGGCAGCCCGCGACCGGTGACGGCATAGCTGGCGGCGGCATACAGCAGTGCAATCGCGCTGGTGATAGTCCAGATGATCCACGCCGCAAGTGACACGTTCTGGCTGGAACGGCTGCGCAGCAGTGTGCGCCACTGCGGTATGTAGGCAGTCAGGGAGAGAAACGGCACGCAGCTTTGCAGTGCGCCGGCAATATTGAACCAATCATCTGGCGTCATGTTGACCTCAATGGGGGCACGGCATGCCGTGGCTGTACATGATTCGAATATTTGCTGAGCTGGCCGATCTGTAGGGGCACGGCATGCCGTGCCCGTACATGACTCGAACATTCGCTGGGCTGGCTGATCTGTAGGGGCACGGCATGCCGTGCCCGTACATGATTCGAACATTCGCTGAGCTGGCTGATCTGTAGGGGCACGGCATGCCGTGCCCGTACATGACTCGAACATTCGCTGAGCTGGCTGATCTGTAGGGG
>JACCDO010713570.1_pt1 | contig 14815 bp, 7 predicted proteins | sample 7446101 | NCBI WGS metagenome assembly JACCDO01 (sample SAMN15323440, study PRJNA562643) | freshwater metagenome | isolation source: river surface water | place: USA:Blue River Watershed | collected 2017-08-16
GAAGAAGAACTGCACTTAAATACATTTGCGAATTTTGATGGAATCCGTGGAGTGATGTCGCATTTGCCGTAGCGTGTATGCCCTTCTGCGAGAGCCTTCAGGCTGAGTGATGAAGACAGCGCTCTGTACTCCGAGTGCTCGTACGGCAACAAGCCCTGCTCTACACAACGACAAAAGAGGAGCCTTCGCCCAGCGCAGTGCTGCAACCTGTATGTGCTGTGTTAAAATGCTATTATTATATCAATGAATGTAAATAACGTGAGCGATCAAGCAAGTTTATATATAATATATATATAAAATACAGAGCATACACATTTGCACTAACTACATTTTATGTCAAAGAAGCATCTTTGAACGCTACAAGCCTACAAGCCCTCGCACCTATTAGTTCATCCAACTCGGAAGGAATCGATTATAAAACCTTTTCATAAATTTTCGAAAACGATTGGTAAATTTGGAAGGAGGTTGCCCGGTGTGGTCGAGCATGAACCTCTGCTGCGCATGGATGCGCAGGGTCATTTGCTCGATGTTCAACGACATGCAGCCTCCCGTAGCTTCACAAGAGCAACCAGTGAGCAGAGTATCAATCTTGGCACGTATAGGACGAGTATATTGCTGCTCAACGCCTTCACCAACGCGATGAACACCCTCGACTAAAAACTGACCGTTCACGAAATATGGGACGATGTGTGATTCGCGGTCTGCGTCACTGCCGCCGGATTTACTTTTTAAATCTACATCCGGATTGAAATGCAAGATCGGACCACAGTTCCCATATGCACCTTGCAAGTAGGGTTCCCATGCATGGGAATCGCCCGCAATGATAGCGGCAATCCAGTAGATCTCTTTATCCCCGTAACCCAGGTTGAAAGTGCTCACCAACCGCCGGAGTTCAGCAACTGTGCGGTGATTACGTTGCTTATCCAGTATGACTACAGAAGACTCTTGGTTGTGCGCCAGCCCCTGGTCAATCAAGGCATCGTAGCCGTATCTCCAGAAGTAATTCACGCCATTTCCGCCATTCTCAGCCAGAACTCTGGCCTGCTCTGCACCCACAATGGGATCGTCACTGATGACTTTACCTAAGGTATTGCTTGCAGATGTAGCCCTTTGATGATTTATTAAATTCACTGTTGTGTGATATTGAAGCGCCCAACCTGCCCCATCTTGTGTGCTGGGTGGTTGAGTCATAAGCCTGTCTCTGAAAAACAAAGCTCCTGTGTTTATGTAAGCTGGCGCAGTGAATAACAGGTCTGGGTTCTGAAACCAAACAAGGTCTGTGTCAATAAGCATGGTGTGGCGATATGAACTAGTAACGAGTGCTGCCGTTTTACAAAACCAACCCCGTAGACGCCTCTTCTTCACAGCGGGTGCACCTCTACAAAGGTCTAATATGTGTAACTCCGGTGAACCTCCTTTGCCATCTAGCAATTGTGCTTCTCGCACGGCATCATTATGTGCATCTGTGAGTGCATTTAGGTTACTTGTAGAGAGTTCCGAACAATGAGCAATTGATATGGGTTGCACAGACTTCCAGTGTGTGCGAAAGCTCTGAATAGTAAAAAGCGCATCGGATATCATGCTTGACTCATCGCCCACACACATGACATATCCTTTATCATGCAGAAATTCAGATTGATAGCGTTCTTTTAATGTTTCTCCCGTGCGAGCAATCTTAATATCTGCAATGGCATCTTCCATGCTCCATTCGGTCGCGCGTTTTATGAAGAAAGGTTCATCACTTTGACTATTAAGGAGAAATAAGCATATTGAACAGCATACAAATGGCAAAATAACAGCAAGCCATTCTTTTTTACGCGGCAGACGCCATAAAGTGTCCGGGTACTCCTCTCCCTCACTAATCGAGGCTAAAGTGTGATGCTTAGATAGCCTATTATGCATATATTTGGATAAAATTTCGAAAGATAGAAACAAAAAAGGCAATCAATGCACCGAACTTCGCGCTAGTATCGAAGTCCATTCAGAAACTTACAAGCAAAGACCCTCGACTATCTCAAAAGGTCTGTACGCACGGTGATACGACAAGACTGCATGCTAGTTGCGGCGAATAATCATTACAAAGCAGCGTTCTCAAGTGGGATTAATTGCACAATTCGTTTAGATACTCCACAATTGTAAAGTCTTTTGCAAAATCGCAAGTTAAAGTTACTTCCAACGAGTCTCTAGGTGGAGCCTAAGGTCGAGGGGAGTTTCCTTAGATAGTATATTGTATACAACAGCATGCAGCGTCTACATGATGCCACAACTTTGAATACCCGGCATCGGGATCTGTTGGAAAAGTTAACGGGACTGGGAAGCGCTATGCATGAAGACTCTAGTCTCAGCTCACAAGATTTCACAAAGACTTCCGTGTTTATCATATCGGTGACCCTGTTAGGGTTGCTCCTCCTAGGCCTTCTGGCATATGCTCTATCTCGCCAGAAGTTTAAGCAGTTTTGGGCCGAGCGAATTGTTAAAGCCAAATCAGTAAAATCAGGAAATCAGTTTGTGTCGAATTCTATAGCGCAGAGTAATAATGAAGACCGAGCGGCATCAAAGTTCTACGATTTAGAAAGCATAGATGAGCACGGAGAAAGAGGCAATGATCAAGATCATGATTGCGGGGATCACGAATTCGCAGAGACTGACTCCCTTTTAAATGTCCGTTCCTATGGCAGCATTGCCACGGGTGGACATCAAAACAACAGCGCGAGCATGCTCAGTACTGTCTCCAACAAAAGCGCAAAAAAAGCAGTAGCAAACATGGGTGCTAGTTCTGGCCAAGACACAGGCAATGCTGAGTCGAGTTTTAGTATTTTAAGTCGTACGCCTGTCAGGCCGCAGGAAGTTGCGGTCGCCCACAGCTCGTCTCCCATCACTCCCGTATCCGCGGCGATGACAACCCTGCGTGACACATCTCGAGACCATCTTTCTGCATTTGCATCTCTTGCCTTTCCTACAGATGGCCGCAATGCTTTTGATATCGATCCAGTAGTCACCAAATTTAACCAAGTCCTTCGCGAAGGGCTAGTGCTGTCTTTGTACACTACGAAAGGACCCAAGCCTGTATTGTTTTCATTACTTGCAGGAGAGCTGCGTTGGCAAGCTGCCAAAGGAGCGAACAAACGATACAAGCTGCATTTGCGTGATGTCACGACGGTAGAAGCAGGCAAACGCACATCGAATTTTTTTACTGTAGGTGCACTTGCGGCGGACGATAGATGTTTTAGCATTTTGACGAGCGGCACGACTTTGGATCTGGAAGCAGCATCCATTGTGGATCGGGACTGCTTAGTTATGGGATTTCGTAACGCGGTTGAACAGGCGAAGAGAGTGTGAGTTGGTGTTTGAAGTTAAATTGGTCACCATGAAAGTAATGTTTTGACTGTTAATAAATTATTTGTTTTTGTAAGTATTCGGAATGGAATCAAAGCGCAAGCTTTTCAACAAGAGTCAATCTAAGTGAGACGTATTCCTTACTTTTGACAATAATACTGTTGCTTTAAGGATCTTTAATTCTTCAATTGTGGACCTGGGATCCCACTCTCTTAACATCCGAAAGTGCTGGTGTCAGCATGTGTGAGTGTGTCACAGGCTCAAAGCTCTTTAGCGCGGCGACGAAGAGGGAAATTATGCGACGTATTCTTAGTCCCCGGATCTTCCTAATTTTCGGAAAATTTCAGAGCGTCCAATAACAAAGACTTTTTGGGCTCCTTCCATTCGCGGAAACAATTACAAGCATACATATTGTGTGCATTAAGTATAGAAATCATTTTTTTACTGCGCTTGCGATATCGAACTGTCTCTTGGCGGTAATTAGAGGGAAGATGCTTACGCGTTTACCAGTGCTGATTCTTAAGCAATTTCGCTTAAGACGACCTGCTACACCAAGAGCAACATGTACTGTTCATGATGCGCGTCATTTGTATAACGATGCCTCTAGCGGGGAAAGTCGAGCCGATGTTACTGCCCTACGAGAATCCATTGAGTCTGCAGGCACAGCCGTCCGAGAGTTAAAAGCGGGGCGAGCGGATAAACAGCTGATACAGGAGGCTGTAAAAAAACTGCTAAATTTAAAATCAAAACTGGTAGAAATAGAGGGAGCAACGCTAGGGACAAGCGACAACACCGGCAATGCTGAGAAACCCAAACTGGAGAGCAGCAGCACCCTTGATCAAGCACCTAACTCAAATCGAGTCAGTCCCGTTGACATGGAGACATTGGTCACTTTATGTAAAACCAAAGGTTTCATTTTCCCAAGTTCTGAGATCTATTCATCTTTTCCAGGTTTTTTCGATTACGGGCCATTAGGTGTTGAGCTGAAGAACAACATTAAGAAAGCGTGGTGGAAAGAGTTTGTACAGCGTAGAGAAGATGTGGTCGGACTAGATAGCAGCATCATTTGCCACCCTGCTGTATGGGAGGCATCGGGGCATGTGGCAGGCTTCAGCGACCCTATGGTGGACTGCAAAGCGACAAAGTTCAGATATCGTGCGGACCAGGTGTATTGGGGGAAACTCGTGCCTATTAACCCTGCGACGCAAGCCATATATGTATCTGTGCTAGAGGGAGATAACATGCAGCATCTAGCTTATGAGGCAGCGCTAGCTAAAGCGAAGGCATCAAACATTGTGGGCCCGTTCCATCCGATGGCACCGGTGCAGGACCTTCTGACAGCCAATACAGACGAGTATTCGTTGATTCCTTCCCCGGGCTCTGGTAAAGCAGGTGATCTCACACGTCCTCGGGACTTTAATCTCATGTTCCAGACACGTGTTGGCGCGGCAAGTGATGCATCGTCTGTAGCGTACTTGAGGCCCGAGACTGCACAAGGCATTTTCACCAATTTTGTAAACGTACAAAGAACTTCCCGATTAAAGATTCCTTTCGGCATTGCTCAAATTGGGAAAGCATTTCGTAATGAAATCACTCCTCGAAACTTTATTTTCCGATGTAGAGAGTTCGAGCAACTTGAGTTAGAATACTTCATCAGCGATCACGAACAAGAGTGGAAACTACATCACCAGCAGTGGGTTGACTGCAGCTGGCGCTGGTTAACATCGATGGGCGTGCGAGAGGACTGGCTCAAACTGGACGTTAAAGCTGCGGACTCCGGCTTAGCACATTATGCACGAGCGTGCACTGATATTACATTTCGATTCCCTTTTGGAACACAGGAGCTGATGGGGATAGCAGCACGCGGTAACTACGATTTGACCAGGCATGCAGAGCATTCAGGGGTCAAGTTAGACTATTTCGACGCTTCAGAGGGCCAAGGGCAAGGGCGCCATTATGTGCCCCATGTGATTGAGCCGAGTGCAGGGGTAGACCGAGTCATGCTGGCAGTGCTGACTTCCGCGTATCGGGAAGAAACGATACAGGCTTCAACATCTGCTCGCAGTGCAGAAAAGCGGGTTGTACTGGGGCTGCTTCCAAGCTTAGCGCCCATCAAAGTTGCTGTGTTTCCATTAGTTAGTAACAAACCTGAATTATTAGCAGCAGCCAAACTTATCTACAAACGCTTGAGACAACATTTTGTTTGCGAATTTGATATAAGTGGCGCAATTGGTCGTCGATATCGACGAGCTGACGAAATTGGAACACCATTTTGTGTGACAGTTGACTTTACTACGTTGCAGGATGAGACGGTGACAGTGCGCGAGCGGGATAGCATGCGCCAAACCCGAATGGATGTGAAAGACTTGAGGGCCTACCTATACCGTGAGATTGATGGCTGCGATGATTTATGAAATAAACAGGAATATGAAGTGCAGAGTAACTGGGAGCTTGTACAAGTACATTTATTAATAAGTATATATATAATGATTTTATCACAAAATACAGGTCTACAAGCCATGTCAGAGGGCTAAGGCTGCCAGCCCAAGCTCGTCACGAAAATGCATTAAATATGTAACGTTGGACAGAACTACAGCAATAGAATGCCAAGCAAGCCGCGAAACATCTATTAAACCTTTTCACGCTTAACAAAAAAGACCCAAGCATTAGGACTGCTTATTGTTCTCAAATGGGGGACGCAGGAGCCGATAAGTCGACTTCGCAGTATAAGCCAGTATATCCTATTGAACACTCACATCCGGCATGGTTGCTTCCACATTCACCATGTCCACTGCAAATAACTCCCAACTGATCACAGAAGATACCATCTAGCGCCAAGTACGTCTCAGATTGCAAGGGCCCAGCTCCTGTCTTATCGCCTGCCAACAGAATAAAGGAACCATTTAGATACGCACTTGTAGATCCCCACATACCTAAATACTGAGTTTTGGAGTCTACGATAGTCACAGTCCATTCCTGACTACTATAATACTGCACAAATGTGTCATATTTACGAACACCGTTGCCTTGCTCGTAGTTGACTGCTGTCCAATCGTCCCCTTTCCACGCGTACATCATGTCTGTACGCCCCAGCATCTTAGTAGTAATCTTCGTGTCAAATGTGGAATCTCCAATATACCCACCGCCAACCATCCACATGCGCGGCGGCTTACCAATCTGACCGGCATTGGTGGCGAGATCTAGTCGCATGTCGCTAGTATCATGAAGGACAGACACTGTATGCCATGCCCTCGGGGTAAATGCATTGTCTGCAATAAGTGTCCAATAGCTACCATTATAGCTCTCCCAGACATCAGCTCGACTGCGGAATCCATCATATTTTGAATCTTCTTGCAAGTAGCCACCAAATCCACCCGTGAATACCATACGTGTGTCACTAGTAGCGAGGGTTTGATTCATAGTAGGGTCGTAGTACCATTGGGAGATAACCTGCATACCAGCGCGAGGAGACCAATTTGCTTGCCCTAAATAGGTCCAGTCTACAGTATAAGTATATGGTGAATACATAGCACGTGTCATGGGTGCACGGCGATTGTATTGAGTGATTGCGCCCATAACCCACACATCATTGTTGAGAGGGGAGCCACCCATGATATACAGATTACCCTTGTAATTGACTGTAGAATGCCAGGCACGAGGGCTCCATGGTGCATTACCGCAGTAAATCCAAGTCTGACCATCGGGCGTAATCCAAACGTCGTTCATCGGTCCAGGCGCGAAGCCGCCCAACTGTATCATCGCATCTTCTACTCCATCTCCATTAATATCAATAGGATTTAGCGTATGCCCAAATCGCTGATACCATGGGGCAAGGGAATACGAATCTATGGTATCCGCATTCTGTGCATAAAAATCTCCTAGCAATGTTGCTTCCTGTTGCCAATCAGCGCCATCTAAGGACCACCACACATCCCCCGCTTTGAAGCTATATAACGTATTGTACATTCTATATAAGTCGGTTTTACCTCCAGTTACCCAAATCCTACCTTGATAAATGCATGACGCATGTGCATTCCGAGGTGTGAATTTGATACCAGTGGAGGATTTAAGAATTACCCAATTAGGGCTTGACTCTTGAAAACGAAATCTCATATCGTCTTGACAATTGACTAGTGCACATGTTATGAACAATATTATGAGACATAACTTCTCAATAGCATTGAACAACCCCATCATTTACAGTCCTCAGCGCGTTGAGTGTTGTTGCAATAAAACAAGTCGAAATGATTGAAAACAGCCGAATCAATACAATTATAATCAATTTTATTAAATATAAAATATCAAGAGCCACTTATTTCGTTTGCAGAAAAGCTCTCTTTCTCATTTCCCTTCAAAAGAAGTCAAGGGCATCAAAATTGGTCAGATGAAACACGAAGCCCTTCAGAAAATGTCCTCTTCTTCACGCTGCTGCAGACCATTTGCAGTAACTATGCTGTCATATCGGATTAAATACAATCATCAGCTCGGAGTTCAAGTCGGAGCTCTTATTTGATGTCGTCAAAGGTGGACACTAGCGCAAGATCGCTGCTGGAAAATACATTGAGTAGCAAATGTGAGCATAAACAACCGCAAAATGGCATGGAGACAGATACAGAATCAGATGCGGATTTTGATGAGAAATCAAGATCGAGAGAAGAACATCAAATTATTTTTCAGCTCGAACCATTACCACTTGAACAGGTCTTAGAGCCCTTTCAAAATATTGAGCCTCTTCCTATCAGCGAAGGTTTTGATTCTTGCGATTTCCAGGTGAGATCAAACAATGAGCAGAAAGAGAATTTGCTTCAAAGTTCTAATATTGATAATGCTGCTCATAATGATCATAATGACAGTAGCAATAATAGCAACAATAATGACATTTTAAAAAAACGCCCTCTTCAATTCGATGCTGATGTGGCTGTTAAAAAACCAACCATATCTGCAACTAGAAATCCACCAACTCATCTTGAGTCAAATATCGAAATGTCGAGCGAATTAGCGGAAGAAGATAAACGGAATATGCAAAATTCAACAGCTAGTTCTAGTTCAGCTACTATTGGAAATATTCCGCATGATGCGGTTGCTGCAGTCACGTGTGCGGTTGCGCCAGTGGAGACTACAGCGAGTCGAAGTGTTCCAGTCAATTGGCTGACCGTCATTAACGAGACACCAGACCAGCTCAGGGCTACCGTGCTCTGCATCTACCCGCAAATATACTTGCGAAACGCACAAAATAAGTCATCACTCTCAGAAAAAGTCTTTCAGTACTTTAAACAGAACATCGAATGTCAAAGAATGGAAAAGACTGCAAAATATAAATTCTTAAACCTTTTAAGGCGTACGGTTACAGTTGTGGAAGGTTGCATTAAGCTTATTTCCCACCCAAGTGTTCAGGATGAATTTGTCGCCGATTCGGGTGTGCGCAAATACATTCACTCTTACCTCACTGCAAATGCCGAACACACTGTATTCAACGCTCTGTTTCAGCTAATCAGGACAGGCAGTGTCGAGACCATAGGGCTGCTGCGGCAGATCATTTCACAGAATGCAGTGCATAAGGTAGAAAGCGACTTGAACAATGCAGCCATAAATGCAGCAACAGCTCGTAAAATTGAAATGAAAACTGTCCTTGCTGTAAACGCGGCTAACCTTTTAAAAAGTGCACCGATATATGTTGTAGAGAAAGCATTGCGAGAAGCACTGACAGATAAGCAGATCCAGTTGCTCGGGCGAGCCATTTCAACCTTCCTCGCCCAGGTGACGCCTGCACCAGCTGCTGCAGAAGCGACGGCTTCTACGGGTGAAGGGGTAGACCAGACAGATAGCCAGCAAGTGCAAACCTCTGCTGACAGCCTTGCTCAGCTTACCCCCAATACCAGCAGCTCTGCTTGTCAAAGTCATCTGGAGATGGAATGCTCGAACACAGCAGCAGCAGCAGCAGCAGCTCCGAGCTTGTCCCCCGAAAGCGCTATCGGGAAATCAGATTTAAAATATCAAGAGATACATGCAAAGTATGACATAAAATGCAACCAACAAGAAGTGCAAAAGTGCGTGGATCGCTTGCTGACAGCCAGAGCGGAGCTAGACGGTGTATTGGACATTCTCATGGCCAAGGGTCGCGAAGTCATTGATATGACAGAAGCGTGACGGGCACCGACGACGTGTGCACAGACTGATGCTTAATGCTGTCTCTGCACGAATACACATCTGCAATGCATGATGTATAGAATATGAAACCTATGTGTGACAAGAATGCCTATTTACTGTATATATATTTTAACTATTCACTGAAAAATAATTATCTTTCGTTGTCTAAGTGAAGTCCTATTGCATGCCATTGCCATAAACGCTATGAATGGCAAGCAATTATATACCACCGTCTATAACACCTTTGAGTCCACAGTCGCTACATTTGTGGCATCGACAATAATTTCTGCGGTTGTGACATTCAACACAGGCGTCACGGGTTCCACGCGAGACTGCATATCCCATAAGCGTTTGTAGAACCCATCGGGAATCTTGATTAAATCTTCATGTGAACCACGTTCTACTACCAAGCCGTTGTCCATGGCGATGATCTGGTCGGCTTGACGAATGGTGGAGAGCCTGTGGGCAATGATAACAACCGTACGATTTTGTCCCAAAGCATCGAGGGACTCCTGTACACTGTTCTCTGTCACGGTGTCTAGCGCAGATGTCGCTTCATCCAGCACGACAACAGGTGGATTCTTCAACAGACAGCGTGCAATAGCCACGCGCTGCTTCTCTCCGCCGCTTAATTTGAGACCACGCTCACCAACAACAGTTTTCCAACTTTCAGGGAGTGATTCTACAAAGGAACGAATCTGTGCAGCCTCTGCTGCTGCATAGACCTCTTCATCGGTGGCATCCAAGCGACCATATCGAATGTTATATAAAATACTTTCATTGAACATAACAGTATCTTGTGGCACGACGCCGATAAGACTACGAACACTGACCTGTGTGGAGTGCTTGAGATCCTGACCGCCCAACAGCACTTGGCCTGCAGTAGGTTCATAAAAGCGGAACAACAAACGAGAAATGGTAGTTTTACCGGCACCGGTAGACCCAACAATGGCTGTAGTAGAGCCAGGACGCACGCTGAAGCTAACCCCTTTCAGCCCTTTTTCCACAGGTTGTGAAGGGTAATTAAAATGTACATCACGGAATTCGACACCAATACCTGCACTGAGGTCTGTGTCGCTGCCATCTGCAGCCACACCACCCAGCTCGATGTCAGCTGCTGTACGACTTGCATTGTTTTTAATGTCTGAACTTGGTCCGTCTGTGTGACGTCCGACCTTTGGTAGCAATGTGGAGGATTCTACGTTGGCGTCTGTTGTAGCACGCACTTGACCTTGTTGGCTAGCGCGTGCTACATAGAAAGGGATATCCTTAGCCGTAGGCAAATCCACAATATCTGGCTTCTCTGAGAGCAAGTCAGACAAGTTACGCACATCAATGAGGGCCTGAACAATCATAGAATAAATGGTACCTAAAAAGCTTAATGGAGCGAAAATATTGCCAACCCATGACTGAATAGCTACCCAGGCCCCGATTGTCATCTCACCTTTGGCGACAGCATCGCCCGAAATGAGCATACAGATCACCAGACAGGCATTAATGATAAAGCTTTGAGAGAAATTCAACACGTACATGGAAGTGGCGGTAGCAGATGAGAAATGCTGGAACTTAATTACACTTTCAGCATAGCGCACAACTTCATACTTCTCTGCTGTAAAGTATTTGACAGTCTCAAAGTTTGTGATACTATCCATTGCTTTGTCGTGATAGTCATTGTCGTGTTTATTCGTAGCCTCTCGAAATTGCTTGCGCCAAATGGTGATGCGAACTGTCACGACGACGTACATGAATACGCTCAGGCCGATAGTAATTCCCACTGGCCACAAACTCTTGAATTTCGTGAAAAAGAGAATCATTACCACTAAGCACTCTGCGAGACAAGGAAGGAGATACAAGAATAGATACGTGACGAGGTTGTTGGTTGCTTCTACACCGCGGTCCATACTCTTCATGACGGCTCCAGCCTTCTTATTCAAATGCCAACTTAATGATAGGTTGTGGAGGTGCGTAAAGGTGTACTTCTGCAATTGAATAAGAGCCTGTTGCTTAACTTTCACATAGAGCGCACCCTGGAATTCTTTAAAAAAGCTCGAAGCCAGTTTGAGACCCACAAAATATCCAATATTATTCTTTGCATTATAGTAATCGCCAACGATCAACTGATTAGTCGCGTCCAGCAAGAATAATGGTGACCACAGGTTGCTTGCTTTAGATAAGATTACAGCTGCCCAGGTGGACAGCGCACGAATGCGGTTCAGAATAGCCCCATCTGATCCCTCAGCAGGCCAAAAAAAGGGCTTTAGAACTATGAGAAGTTCACGAAGACTCATTCCTTTCGCATTCTTTAATTCATTTCCCGGCGTGCTCACTGCTGGTGCGACGGGATTTCCAGCTTTAGCACCATCGACTTTTTTCGATTTATCTGTCAGCTCTACTTGCGGAATTGCCTTAAAGGTTGCAGTGGTGGCAGACATGTTTGGCAGTGTCTCTCCAACAGAAATGCCTCCTTCTCAAAAGTATTTGAACCTTTAAAAAATTCCGAAAAATTTAAAGAAGAAAGACGCTTCGGAATGTAAAGTGTTAATACTACGGATATAGATGGAAATTTAACCTTGTGATATCAATAAAGATGCTTCGATCAATGTATTCAATCTCTTGGAGATCTTTTACTAATCGTAATTCGCACAGAAACTTCTCAGTCCAGAATTTGGATCGTCTTCGCAAGCTTATGCAAAAAGATAAGGTTGATGCGGTCATTGTCCCGAGTGAAGATCCTCATATGAGCGAGTATCCTCCAATGCATTTCGCTAGGAGAGCATTTTTAAGTGGATTTACAGGTTCTGCTGGCGTCTGTATTGTCACTCAAAACACTGCTGCACTTTTTACGGATGGTAGATACTGGACTCAAGCAGACCAGCAAATAGACAAAAAGCAATGGGTTTTAATGCGCACAGGTCAAGTGGGAATACCCTCCATTAGTGAATATATTGTCAATGCTCTTCGAGGAACCGCAGGTGTTCTAGGTTTAGATCCTTGGGTACACTCACTTGAATCCGTACGAAAACTGCAGCAATACTTTGAACAAGAAGGCACGGGAAAGGTTTCTATGCAATTCTTACCTACGAATCTAGTGGATGATGTCTGGGAGCAGTCGAAAGATCCCAATTCACAGCGACCAGCAATCCCAACGGGTAAGGTTCGATTACATCCGATTAAGTACGCTGGCCTGACCGTGCAGGAAAAATTGACAGCTATTCGTGCAACGCTAAAACCTTCAGCTTTTGATTCTAGCAATGCGACTGAAGTGGCATCTGCCCTAGTGTTGTGTGCGCTAGACGAGATAGCTTATGTCTTCAACATCCGAGGAGCAGACGTGCCATGCAATCCAGTCACTCTGGCATACAGTCTTATCACACAAGAAGCAGCGTATTTGTTTGTGGACCGCAAGAAACTAGAAGGATCAACAACAATACCGGCTTCTGCTGACGATTCCGTACTGCAAGCATTGGAAGCGGCGGGCGTGCAGGTGCTCCCCTATGAGACTGCACTCAGTGCTATTCAACTACATGCTACGAAGTTTGCAGCGAGCTCAGATGGAAGCCGCAAGATTTGGATGGACAGTAAAACGACCAATTTTGCAATTTATAGAAGTGTGGCGGCATCGCAAGTGCTAGATCGAAGGAGCCCCGTGGCTCTAATGAAGGCTGTTAAAAACGAGGCAGAGTTGAAAGGCATGCGTGCATGCCACGAACGTGACGGTGCTGCAATGGTTGAATGCTTAGCGGAACTGGATGAGCTATTGCAACCGAAAGCAGTCTCTCCACCCTCCTCCAGCCCACCCACTGCAGCATTGCCAACGACTTTCACCACTACCATCCTATCTGAGCTACAACTTGATGAACTAGTTCAAAAACATCGCAAAAAAGTAGCCAATATGTTACAGCCATCATTCGACACCATAGCTGGCTTTAATAGCAACGCTGCAATCATTCATTATCGCGCTACAGAAAGTTCGCACTCCAAAATCAGCGGCAGCCCGCTCGGTGATATGATCTTGCTCGACTCCGGTGGACAGTACGACGACGGTACCACCGACATCACACGCACGATACACTCAGGCCAACCAACTGCCCATCAACAGCGCATGTTTACTCTTGTTTTGAAAGGCCACATATCCTTAGACTCTTGCATCTTTCCTGCGGGTACTCCCGGCGTGTTGCTCGATGCTTTTGCTCGTAGAGCCCTGTGGAGTGCTGGCAGGGACTACAGCCATGGTACCGGACACGGTGTTGGCGCAGCCCTTTGTGTGCATGAAGGACCGCAGCGTATCAGTAAATCATTAGCGGATACACAACCTTTGTTGCCAGGGATGATAGTGTCTAACGAGCCTGGATACTACGAAGAAGGTAACTTCGGTATTCGCATAGAAAACCTCCTGGTTGTTGTGCCACACGTTCCGGCATCACAGAGCGATGGTCAACCGGCTTCAATCGCTGTGGAACCTGCTACTAAGATAACGACACCAGCATTCCTTGCCTTTGAGAAGCTGACTTATGTACCTATACAACACAAACTAATAGATTTTACTATTTTGACTCTTGATGAAATTCAATGGCTCGACGAATATCATAAACGTGTACGTGAGAAAATTACCCCAATGCTGCATTCAGAACGGGCACATACTTGGCTGCACGCTGCCACGCGATCATGCAGTGAAGTACTACAAGACAGAGAAAGTAACGTCGATCGCACTGGCAACAGCAGCGGTAGCGCCAACAGTGTCGCTCTGTTTAGCCAGCTAGGACCGATCATAGCATGATTGCGCCCTTCTTATATTGATTACTTTGTTTATTCGCATACTGTTAATAACGGAACGTATTATAAAAACTACATTATATATACTCGAGTTTCAGTTAAACCTAACCCTAAACTGACATTTGCAACGACCAACGAGGCCCAAGGGGAACTCTGACTATCCGATACCTGATTTTCCCATTGCGCAAGCACGTAAGTATAGCGATAAAAATCACCATTTGTCTTAAAAATAATACGACTTATAATTTGGAATACTCTCCTTATTGCGTTTCTCCACAACATTTACATTTCTTGCTGTTTTAATTCGGGTATTTCTAAAAAGCCGTCCTACATCTATTACTTATTTTATGTCTGTCGTGAATACTCACGTTCATTCTCTGTTTTAATTTCACATAATATACACATTTCATTTTATGTGACCATAATTCGTACTGTATTTGATCAGTATCACGTCAACGACACGGACACCATGCCCAGACAAGCAGAATTCGAATTTACCGCCGGCAAGGTAGTGGTAGAGATCTTCACTGAGAAGATGCCTATCACGGCAAGCAACTTC
>JACCDO010353166.1_pt1 | contig 14812 bp, 5 predicted proteins | sample 7446101 | NCBI WGS metagenome assembly JACCDO01 (sample SAMN15323440, study PRJNA562643) | freshwater metagenome | isolation source: river surface water | place: USA:Blue River Watershed | collected 2017-08-16
AAATACAATAGAACTCATGTCACATAAAATAATATAGTACAATATCAATAATATATCAGTCCAAATTATTCCTTATCTATTACCTTTTGGTCGTGATTTGTGAATATTCATGTCGTCTTGTTCATTTCCTAATATCATGATAGCTTTTTCGAGTAAATGAGCCCTTTGAGCTTCATCTAAATCTTCATATTGTGACCAATGAAGACTTTCTTCTTCATTAATATCTGCATTTAATGATTCATTTTGCTTTTCCTCACGACTTTCCAATGATTCTTTTAATTTATATTCATTTATCAGCTCACGACAAATACGACGACTCGTTTTGTCAATATATCCAAAGATATCCCCCAATAATGAAATATCTCCTTTAACTGCCTCTTCTTTTTTCGCTGCATCGACTCCATCGTCTTCTTCCCCTTCTTCACCTTCATCACCTTCTTCACCTTCCTCCTCTTCCTCCTCTTCCTCGCCTTCCTCGTCATACTCCTCTTCTTCGTCCGACATTATCTATACGAATTTAATGAAAGAAAATACAGATGTATCCGCAGTATTAGTTGCTTCTGGTTTTCTCCAAAATTTTGTTTTTTTGAAAATTATGGGCCGGATGAACGAACTGCCTTTCGTGACACTTTATAGCAAAGTTTATGCATTCCGAAATAACATTGACACGTTGGTTATGGATGTGCTGCAGCCCGTAACTCCGATATGCGTGCATTATGACTCAGACGCTAGATCTGTCGCGTCGGAGTCAACGATAAGTTCTAATCGAAGCAAAGGAAAAAATACTTCTTCCAAGAAAATAGGGAAAACAAAATTACTGAAAAGTAAAACGAAGAAGAAGATTTCATCAAATTCTAATACGAATAAAGTAGTGTCATTTAGTGTAAATGATTCGGTTCAAAGTCGTAAATCTTACTTCAGTTGTATTCGCAATTTTTCATGCACTTATTTATCAACCTTTTTCTATAATAAATATTCCAACTCAAAACTATATGAGTTTTATCATGGAACCTGTTTAGTTGAAGATGTCGACGTATCGATGAATACTGCAATATTCATTAATGGTATACTTATGTCTATTCCATTTGGATTGTCTACTAGTATGTCATACGATTACTGGGACTGGCTTAACGCTTCTGTTTATAAATGTTTTAGTGATATTCTTAGTGATGATGAAAAAGTACATTTTTTAAGATACATGGAACTAGAAATTAAATCCTCCTTGAGTGCTAGCCTATTTTCCGCTACAATTGGAGTACTGCTATCTATAATTTATTTCTTATTTAGACCAAGGGGGGTACTTTTTCATTCGTGGTTTAAGCGAGCTAAATATTCCATCACTTTGATCTTCATGATATCTGCATTCTCGATTATTTCCGTATTTATTTGTGCAGCAATGAATATCAGATACTATAATCAAAGTTCAGTAAGTATATGCCACGAGCTGAATCGACAATATCGAAATAATGGTAAAAAAAATTAAACATTATAATACACTATAATACATGATAAACAACTTATATTTCCTATGGCTTATAGATTACAGTTTATACAGCAACTCAGAACCAGAAATTATTCAGTACACAATTGAGTCAATAATTATTTTTTTGATTGTGGGAAGTATATTTTTGATGATTTGACTCGTCATATGCGTTTATAGAATCAACGATTGCGATTTATCACTCTTTCGTTGAATACTTTATCGTAGCTTCGATTATCGTCGTATTTACTTTTGGAACGAGAGAAGGTGATATCGTAATTGTCGCCAGTGTCCTCTTCCTCTTCAATATTTTCTTCAGCTTCATACATTTTTGAATTAACAAAACTGTTATTAATTGTTTCTTTTGCTTGATTTTTTGTTTCATCTAGATATCTTTTGAATTTATTACGTTGTAAGTAAGGATAATCACCTATCCAATCATCACAGGCAGGTACATATATTTCTGTTACACTTGTCAATAAACTGTAGTCAACACGCGGAGAAGCTATTATAGCTTCGCATTTCATTAGTTTCCTTAAGTTTGAATAACTACTGCACCACTGTGTTATAATTTCTAAATCTCTACCGTCCTCATCATCAATACGTAGTACTAAGTACTCTTGAGCAACACCACCAATAGTTTTACCCGCTCGTCTTTTTACTCTATTCAATGAAACTATTCGCCCGGTATATAATGCATAATATAATTTTTTATTTCGTGGCCATATGTTGGAATTCCTTTTTCTTGCGTAAAACCAAGGAGTATACATCCAATTAAATATTAACGCTGTTCCTACAAACGCGCTAACATAAGCACCAGCCATAAAGGACAAAAACCATGCCATCCAAGTTCCCCCGTATGATAATAAAATAGATTCTAGTACTTTTTGCAACCTCTCGACTTTATTATTGCCCCAGTAGGATTTCCATTGATCAGTGTTTACCTTCCTTGGCGAGAGAATCTTCATATCGTTTATATCAATTGGACGTAAACTCATCCTCAATGGCATGTTTCGATGCTTTACATAGGCGTTACAGTGTGAAAGAAATAGTAAAAACAACAATAATAAGTGCGGAATCATCTTTCCAAAATCTTTTTTTAGATGCAGAATCGAATTTTTGACGGGCTGAAAAGGCCGCGTGCCGGAATGAATCATGATCATTGTATTTTAAAGCTTGCGACTATTACGTCTATGTTATTCCATGCGACTATTACGTCTATGTTATTCCATGCGTCGGGCTGTCACACTTTCTAACGTTGTTGACGAACTTCAATGCAGTACCGGTGAATCCATTTCCCAAAGAAAAAATTTGAATATCATAAATGTTAATGCTATCATGAACATAAGAAGCTTCGAGGAACTGAATGATATCCTTATCGATGTAGAGGAGGTAGGAGAAAATGTTGCAAGAGGTGATGACGACAATGATGATATCAAAATTGAAGAAATAGATTATGATAACGATGACTTTGAATTAGACGAAAGTAATGTTAGAAATAGATCAAAAAATGACAGCATTCAAGAAAATATTGATTCCGACAATGATAATGCTGATAATAATCGTAATGAAAACATAGTGGATAATGAATTTTTGAAGAGTAGTGTAAATTTTATTGATATAAGGCGAGATGAGGATAGTGTTGTAACATCGATGGATTTTAGTATTACCAAAGATGGTAATAACACTACTAATAATATACAGCACCATTCAAGTCGTATTTCGAACAACGATAGTACAACAAAGTGGAAACAGGCGAAAGAATCTCCAACTAAATTAACACACTCACCTCCAACAGTCATTCCTACAATAAAACCATATTTATCTGCTAATACTCACAATAATAATCCTATAATTGTTGGGCAAAGTGGTCCAGTGGGGCGTTATTCAAATGTAAAAGTTGCACCTAAACAAGATATTCCAGGTATTAAAGTTACTGTTAATAATAATAAAGTGATACCTGTCAAAGCTTTAGATACCAAAACTGAGATTAATGAGAATTTATATGGTCTGATACAAGGTCTCGTTGATGATGCTGCTAAGAAGAAAAATGACAATAAAAAAATAATTGATAAAGTAGCATTACATGCTGTTCCTGTCAAGAATATCGTACGTCAGAGTGCCAATGCTTTACCTAACTCTAATTATTTGGATGATATTTATGATGACGATTTGACTCGCAGCATGACAGCTGGTGTTACGTCAGTAGCTAAAGGTGAAAAATTAATACGTGAAATAACAAAACAAGAAAAAAAAATAACATTTAGTACGGATATTACCAATAATAATAAGGAAAAAGAGCATGAACGGCAGCTAGAAGAAGCGCTGCACAAGTTAGGCATTAACAAGCATGAGTTGAATAATAAAAGTGAATTGATATATGCTCAATTCTTATCTGATATGATTAATTTATGCCGTGCGAGGGCAAAGGCTAGTTCTTCGATTGAAGAGATGGCAATGCACAGGGTTCTAGCGAATCATTTACAGCAGTCCTTCACACCAACAAATATCGTCAATAAAGTAAGAAATGGCATGACTAATAGTGCCATTGAGACGATTTTAAAGTATAAGAAGAAGTAAATTTTATTGTGTTCTAAGTAATAACAATGCGACATACACTAGGTACAAGTGATACCTTTATTTTATTCATTTCATTTTTGTGTGAGTTTATAATAACTAATAGCTCTCGATAATTCGCGTCATCCGTCACTGTAACTTCGACATACATATTGCGATCAAGTGCAGTCATACATTCATTCAGTGCGGAGAAAAAAGAATTAACTACATTTTGGTGCGGATGTATTGCGTACACGACTGGTGCGATATCCAGTTTAATATATTGAAGCGATGGACAATGAGCAGCTAAGTGCTGGACTGATTGATTCATTTGACTTTTACTATTTCTGGGCAATTTAAAGGAATGGAAATTATCTAATGCGTACATATAGTACAAGAAATTAACGGTGAACCCGAGAGTAGTAACATTACTAAGTCTATCAGATAATACGCTGCGATACAGCGCTCTGCTCACAATATCGTCACAACTTTGAGAATCATAGATTTCATCCGCAGCAGAGGGATACTCTGATGCTAGTCGGTATGAGTTCATATCGGCGCGAAAGATTAAACGAGACAACTCATTGCTTCTAATACCATGTGCGACCCCACGAGGAGTGTATTCTCTTGGTTTAATGATTAATGTAGAAGGAATACTCGACCACGTGTAAGACTCCAAATAGGAACAAAATGCACCATCCTCTATACCGGGAGAAACTACTAATCTAGTGCTCGCGTCGGTGTTATCAAAAGCAATCACCTTGAATAAGTGTGCCGACGGTAACCAATTATTACAAATTATGTTAATTAACGACGGAAACAGCATATTATCTTTGTCGCTTCCGAGAGTTTGGTAACTGTCTTGGATCTCCAAGTGCATTCTGGGATCGATTCTGTCGATGTCTATTACCAACGTTTTAATAGACTTGTGTACCGAGAATTGTCCCATTTTTATACTTGTCACTAATGCCTCGAATATTGTGAACATTTGTTCAACACCAGTTGCACTGATCTTTAAAGTAGACAATGATGGAAATATATCACTGCTTAATGTTGCTACTAATCCATGGACGACAGAGTGCAGTGGTTCATCATGATCTGGAGGAGGGATCATGCATTCGTTAAGACGACATCTTCTTTGTATTAATTCACCCAAATCTAGCTCAACCAAAGAGACCCAATTAATCATTTTCACATTGAAAAAACTGCTAAAATCAGCATCAAGAAAGTGTGAAAATCCTTCGATTTTTTGCAATAATGGTGAGTGTTGACGTAAGTTGCTAACTACGGAGTAGTTAATAGGATCCGAAATGCCGTCAATTTCCATACCGAAGCATTTAAGTTTTGCTAATTTCTTAGTTGCGAATGCCTCCAATAATTGTTTCGAGCATTCTGGGTAATATTTGGGATACTCTTGTACGCTTCTAGTACCCTCCACAAGCCAATGGTTATCTACATTAACTTTTATAAAAAATTCCTCTACATGATCAAGATATCCATCTTGTATCATTTCCGCTATCTTTTTCATGATTAAAACAGCTTCTCTAAGTACATTGTCTGATAAATCGATGTAAATTCTTACTGATTTAATCATGGTATTCGATAGTAGAGACCACAATAACGATCGAGAAATAGTGATTTCGTCGGATTGACCGCAAATTGTCGCGTTTATAAATAATGGCAAATTAATCGGTCCAAAAGAAAGCTTGAACTTATTCTCATAGTCAAATCCACGAAAAGCATAAATCGCAAATTGCAAACAGTATATCTCGTAAGTTGTTAGAAATGTTTGAATAAGAACAACAAGTTCTGCCGAAACCTTGCCCAGGAAACTATTACCAGTCTTATTACGAGATGCACAAAGACGACAGTATTTTGCTGGCATTTACATAGACAAAGGCGAGTTGGATCTTCCACTCACCGACACATTACCAACAAGCTGCATTTCCTTTTTCAGATCCTGAAGAATTTCTCAAAAAAAAATAGAGAAACGAAAAGTTGAATTTTAAAAAGTCACCGAGAAGGGAAAGGCGTGTTTCAGGGAGACTGAGGCTTGTGTTTCCATGGCTTTGAAGGAGAATATTGAGGCTGGAAGCACGTCAGAAGACACTGTGCTTGATGTGGATATAACAGCGTATTTAAAGAACCACTTCTCGTATGTGCGCTCAGTACCTCCAACAGTTAGAGACGACACAATCAATAGCATTGATTTAGATATCCAAATGCAGTTAGCGATACTGCTTAGATCATTAAAACTAGTGAAAGAGGTTTATGAAGATATGCCAACTATGATCAAGTTTTTTTTCAATGAATTATTAGTTACCATTAAGCGTTTGCCACCACTATCATTGTCTACATATTGGGAGGATAATAAAAAGCACTTGTCGAATAGCAATAGCAATAATGTTGCCTCCTTGAAAACTAGTAGCACTACTAATGAAAGTTCTGTTTCTGATGTTAGTGCTTACAATGACTTACGTAGTTATATAGGTATTTCAAGTAAAGACAATACCAAAAAAGACAATTACATTTTACCGTTACCTGAATTGGCATACTTAAAGGATTCATTTTCCAGTAATAATAGCCATTTGCGTGATGTTGAGCTCAATGAATTTGATCCATTAGGGATAGTAATGAATGTATTTGAGATTGCGGAGCAATTTGCTGTTAGCTTACCTATAGAAGAAAGAGGACCACCACTATCAATATGCCTCGCATTGGCTATTAAAAGTGGAAGGATTAGTTTGATATTACATACTGTACACTTGATATTATATAATGGTAATGGGAATTCGGTGACAGATAAATGCGACATAGACGTTGAATTATTAAATGATGTAAAAGTGTGGTTAACTAATTGGGCAGCAGAGAACAAGATTCAGCCATCGTCCAAAATCAATGGCAGTTATGATACTGCGGTGAATAATGGTATTTTATTATCATTCGGTAAGGCAGATCAAGGTAAATTGGGCCATGGAGACACGCAGTTGAATAGATTAATTCCAACAATAATTGAATCGCTGCAAAGTACAAGTATTAAGAAAGTCGTAAGCATGTCCACAAATACTCTTGCACTAGATACGCAAGGCAACGTATATGTGTGGGGAACTGGTAATATGATCGGGGCTAACGGAATGCATAACACTTTAAATGGTAATCGCATGGACTTGTTCCCGGCAATCATAGATAATTGTCAATTATTTAAAGATGACATAGTAGTTGATATTTCGTGCGGCTTGGCACATACATTATTCTTAACTGCTAATGGTAAAGTGTATGCGCGAGGAAATGGAGGCAATGGCCGTTTAGGTCTAAACGACTGTGTTGATCGACATGAAGCATGTCTTGTAAATTTTAATTCAACAGCTACATCACCCTCACATGCTAATGCAGGCGTTTCGAGTGATATTTGTATTAAAACGATCCAATGCGGAGCGTGTCATTCTTTAGCATTAACCACGAGTGGGACGTTGTATACTTGGGGTAAAAATACACAAGGTCAATGCGGTCTCGGTGTAGCAGAGGATGTTTTAAGCCCAACTTTAAATAAAATTCTTAGTAATAATACCATTGTATCTATTGCTGCTGGTTGGGAGCATTCTGCGTGTGTTAGCAGTGATGGATCCTTGTATACCTGGGGTTCGGGTTACAAAGATAGTAGAAGAGGTATTATACCACCTGTACTGGGTCATGGAAATAATGATGGCAAGTTGGCCCCTGAGAAAATATCTAGTTTAGTTAACATTTTTATAACCAATGTCACCTGTGGATGGGATCATTGTCTAGCATTAGATAACAAAGGCAGAGTTCTGTCCTGGGGTAGTGGTCAAAATGGTAAACTAGGAAATGGTAACGAAGAAAATGTTGCCATTCCTTGTTATATACCATTGCTTGAAAATATTAAAATTGTTAAAATTTCAGCAGGATCAGAGCATTCAGCGTGTATTAGTGAAAAGGGGGTATTGTATACGTGGGGACATGGTGATGGTGGTCGGTTGGGACATGGGGACAATGCTCAATGTCTGCTTCCTTCGCCTGTTATGGCGATAGGGATGATGAATGCAGTCCCCTTTGATTTACATTGTGGTGATAAGTTCACGATGTTGATTGTTCATCAGACTGCTGTAAAAGAAGAGACTAAAACGGTGCATGCTGATACTAGCAATATTGAATTTTCTCAAGAATGGACTCATCGTCACGTCGATAGATTAACAAACGCCATGTCAATAGAAGGGGGGAATAAAGCGAGTGTAAATAGAGAGCAATTAGGGTCTATATTGCTATCTCTAGCCGCGAGATGTAGTAATATAGCTTCTAGCAATCATCACAACACTCGGTACGGCATTGAGTGCTCAAATAGGACATTCGCCAACATGTTGCGCATTCTGGAACTTTACAAGTGTCCATTTGTCGCGAGTGCAGTAACTTCGAACGAACAGACTACAAAAAGTTTGGTTAATACGTCCAATTTTGAGCAATTAAAGTTAGGAGACTTCGACTTAGAAGGATCGGTGAACCTCGATGACTCCATCGACAGTGTCTCCCACACTGTAAACAACTCGATGGTGTTCCAGGATGACTCAATTGCCGATATCCGCGATAGAACTCATTTAATGCGACGAACTTTGCTGGATTCTGCTACTGCAATAGACGTTATTTCTCCATTAACAAGTGTTCTTGTGCTGATCAAGCAGAATCTTGCTGCACTAGTAAAACAATATTCTAATTTTATCCAGCAAAGCAAAGGAAATAAAAGTGATAACGAGACCACCTCAAGCGCCATAATTGCAACTCAAAGTACATCCGAACAACTCCATGGAAACGAGATTAATAATGATGAAGTCATTGATGACGATGACCTGCTTTCGCGCTCAACAAGTGCCAGTGGATTTAGCTCTGACTCATACGATGAGAGAGAACGAGATGAGGGAGATATCAATGACAATAATCTAGAAAATAACTACGATGCGAGGGCAAGTGACGTAGATATCCGTGATGATACTTCAGCGTATAACGAATACAGCGCTGATGTCATGCGAAGTCGCGATCGCAACACTGATAGCAGTAACCCAGTTGGGTCGCACAGCAGATCAAATAATAACTTGAATAATTTACTTGCGCCTAATTCATCCGTGGACAATTTGTCTCCCGTTGAGAATGAAGGAAGTAACAACTCAGGCTTTGTGTTTGATTTTCGCGGAGAATCAATAGGTTCAAGAGCTGCAACTCGAGCTGGTAGTGCTCCAGGAAGTAGACGAGGAAGTAGAGGAGTTATAGCGATTGGAGGCGCTTCAACTATGAGTAATAATAACGTGAGTAATAATAATGCGAGTAATAATAATAGAGGTAACAACCCCTTGTCTCTCGATTGTAACCTGGAAGAGTCAATGGATGAATCAGTTAACAATAATGCTGCGCTGCTTAGTCCTGGGGGTCTTTCGGTAAGTAATGATGATCTATTCAATGACTTAAATCTTGGCAATCAAGACGGCGAAGAAGCGGATTTGACTGAAGGTCAGCAAATGTACCAAGCAAGATTCTTTAAAGAGAATGAGCAAATGTCTGTTGAAGATATTGTGTCGAATAATCAGAATCCCATGTTGTCGCCTTGCCTTTCTGCTGACAGTTTGACTGAGTTAGCTAACATTAGCAGCAGTGAAAGGCCCAGTATGAAACATAGTTATCGGGATCGAGAGTCGTCCTTCGATAGAACAGAAGCAAGTGATTCCGAGTTAGAAACATCACAAGAGGGATTGAGTTTCAATTTTTTAAATAACAGCAACCCAATGAATGGTGAGTATTTCATTGATGACTCTGCAGTGGCAAATGTTGAAGTTCAACGTGCCATTTTGTCGTCAATGGAAACTATGTATGATTATAACAGCTCGAATAAAGGCAAGAAGCTCACCACAAGCGGAAACAAAGAGTACTATGACTCGAAGCATTACTATTTTGACATGAATTCTGAGCAAGTACTCAGAAGCTTGAAAGAGTCAGTGATGCAGCTTTCTCTGGCTTCCTACAACATCATCAAGCATTATTCTAGCAGCAACAATAATGACAGCGCCGCAGAAAGAGTGTTGCGTGGTTCCATTGAAGTTTGGAAGCATTGCCAGGAAGTCTACGCGAATGGATTCCATGTTTTTTACGGGAATAACTCAAGTCTGGTGAGTGTATTGCAGTCAGTTATAAAGACACCTTTGTTAAACCTGCACTTATTGCCAGGTATTTGTGACGGTCTCAATGAAGTTAAGAAAGCGGAGTATAAGCCTAAATTCGTTGAGACTATTGACGTCATCGGAGTTTCGTGCGACGATCTGGTTAGTGCGTGCACATTTCATCAGAAAATGTTTTTATCGACACCCACTGCCCTAAAGAGTGTGTCTGAAGACTTGTCCAGTTTCCCGCCAGCTATCATCACATGCCTCTCTACCTCGTTGGTGTCCATACTGTCCTCGGTATCCTCGTCGATAATTCTCAACTCGTTAAAAATTGGAAATTACGCGGATGTTGATAGTCTGTTTAGTAAGTTTACTGATGGTATCGTGATGGAGATGGAATTATACAGCAGGGAAGTGGCAGTTCAAACAGAACCGCAGCTGCAGACGTCATTTGGCGTCGTGTTCTTACGAGAGTTTGTTAATTTAACTAATTCCATACAAACAGAAGGTGATAAAAGCGCTGTGGATAGTGATGGAATACAAAAAATATGCCATATTACCCCAGCTTGCATACTGCTGTTGCTGCCCCATCTGTTGAAGATATTCGTGAAGTACAACGACATTCGGTCCAATGCAAATGGTCAATACATTGAGTTATTGCACAAGGAAATGTTGGAACTGGTGCCGTCAGTAGCCTCGTGCATCCACAACCTACAGCGTCTGTCCGTCCGAGTTGCTTCCATTGGACTCAAAAAACAATTAATCAGTACCACAAAGCTATTTGATGCTGATTTGCTGGTGCAAAAATATTTCGACAACAACTGCACGATCATCGACGAAGGGTCCGAGAGAGATTGGTTTCGTAACTTCCACTGCGTATATTCCCGCCATGGCAGCTTCTTCAATCCTAACTTTACTCATGTAGGGCAAGTGATTGAATTGAATCGCGAACGAGCCAGTAGTGGACATATCAGCACCATAGTAGCCAGCTCTTTGCCTGCACATCTCAATTATTTGAACAACTCCAACGGTGCGTTGGAATGGCTTACTTCTGCTGAATTTTGGAACAAAATATTCACCGCCAATACGCCCACTACCAACGCTTGTATTCAAAAGATTTTAAATAACTTGGCGCAAGACTGTAGCAAGCATGCTGATGGCAGCGCGTCCAGAAATAAAACGGCGAACATTGATGAGCATAGCAATATGAGAGTCTTGCTATTTTTGATTTTGCAATCGCTGAATCCCGCGCCTAACAGTTGTAGTAAAGACGTGGCAGATGCCACGGAAAAAGAGAACTGTGTCAATAGCTGCATTCTCTCGATTATGATCAGCAACCATTTCCTCAATGATATCATTTCCTATGGAGGTGAAACTGACACGTGGATGAAGCTGCTTAAGAATATTATTGCCACAGTTAATAGTAAGTTGGTGTACTTGTTGTCGCAACCTTTATGTAGCTCGCTCTACAGAAACACAACAGTTCCGTTGCTATATTCACAAACAGTTACTGTTGACGCAGTCGTCCATAATGTAACCTGTTTGCACTCACATATTCGCAAAGCCTCTGGCAGTAAATCTTCGATTTCTCTCACAGAAAGCAACGACTACCGTCTCAGTGAGTACTTCCAAAGAAACAACGAAAGCGCCAATGACGGTTGCTCCCATGTTGATTTATTTTGTGATTTGCTCTCTTTGGTTTTGCTCTCTGGTAGCAAAGCGATAGACACGGCGAGTGTTGTGAAATTAATATTGAACAATGAAATCCAGCGACGTGCGATGATACTGTCTATTCGCGCCATGGGTAGATTTTTCGCCTCATCTACGCTTCCTATGGCCACTTCCTTCATGAATATCATGTTGAAATCGTCTTGGAATCACAGAGATGTGACGTACTATTTCGAATATGACGCGAGTTCCAACTACTTTGGCTGCATGGTCGACGCGGTTAATACCTTGGATACTGCATTGGTGCACCTGCTCAGAGCGTATAAGTTCAATGACCGTGGCAATGTCTCACATAACATTGAATTAGGCACTGCAGCGTCAAAAGTGGTCGAGTTCTTGTTCGCAGTATTACCCAATAAATCCATCAGCAGCAAGGCGAACTCGTATCCTCTAGGGATGAGTGTGGTGACCATCATCACCAAAATATTTGTCGATTTACTTGAAATGCTGCCATCTTTAGAGAAATCTCAGCCTTTGGGCAACGATCCGATGGTTATTGATAACATAGAAGCACTGCTCTCTGCCATTCAAACTACTTTGTATCATCTGAACAATCTGATGGGCACGAATAATAGTAGCTCCAACAGCAATGGAGTGATATCGTACTTGACGGTGCTGAACAAAGCGTTGAGGAAACTTGGCCAACTAAGTCTGTCTGCTGTGAGCTATTTCCAAACATTTCTGGTACTTTGTAAAAAGTTGTCCGTAACTTTTATTATGCCTTCATTGAAATTGATTCAGTCGACATCACCCACCATAGCGATGAATGTGTTCACTCCTCAGGGCGACTATACCCTCGGGTTTTGGCTGTGGATACCCTCTACAGTTGCGTCTTTTGGCCACCAAGATCACAACAATTACAAGGTACATATACTCTCGCGTATCCAAGAGACAGGAGATCTTAACTTCGTGTCCTTAGTGGGTGCTAAATCGATCACCTCCATGATGACTAACCCCACGGTCATCCTGTCTTATGAAGAAGGCGATGCATACTTATGTGTTTACGTCAGTGTTAATGAGGTTGTTTGTTCCACGAGCACCAATTCAACTAAAGCGAAACGGGTCAAAACTACCAAAAAGATTTCATTGAAGAGCAGCAAAGTGGTGACAGACCAGTGGATTCACTGCGCGATAGATCTGTGTCAAACCAAGAGTAATGATATTGAAAAAACCGAAGTTTCATTTTTTATCAACGGGGCTATTGTGGATAAAGGCTCGACGACTGGCTCGAGGTCGCAGCTACACCAGAATATGGTTATCGGCACAATACCTTGCGACCTCCAAAGCAACAATGTGTCCGCATGTAAACCGCTTGCTATTTCTGATATTTATTGGATGAGTAGCTCTGCATCCAGCGCCTCAAGCAATGAAACTAAGGCCTACATAGTCAACGGATTATCTCTCTCGGACCCGCCATCCACCTCCGTATCGATGATTTCGTCGTTGATATCTATTTGTACTTTTGTGCTGAAGTCCTGCAGCGTGTCTTTGGGCTCGTTGAACCTCGCCAATAATCCCGATTTCATCAACCAAAACATGACTATGCTGCTGTCATTCATAACAAATCTGGTTGATTTTGCTGTTAAAACCGTAGTAATTGGCGACGACGATGCTCAAAGCAGTGCGTTTCAATGCCTCAATGAAATTGTCAAGTTGCATGCGTGGTTATTACAAAGTGACATAGGTGACACCGAGACAAGTGTCAGTAGCTTGGTCGTCAAGACACCTCCTCGAAGCATCAAATCCAGCAGTATGTCGCCTAACATCGCTCAAGGCAGTGCCATGAATGTTGCAAATTCGTCGAAAGCAGCCAGTGCAGTGCGGCATATGCTCGTTGAACTGCTGGAACTTGTTGGTATAATTATGACCCCAACATATCTGATAAGCAGTGTCCAGGACACCGCAGAAACCAAGCCGATGATCCCATCAAAGTGGTTAACGTGGCTTCGGAGAATTTTACACGTCCGAGATGCTATCGATAAATCAACTGTCAAAGTCTCATGGCTGTCTAACAAATTCGTTATTAACGAAAATTTAGTATCTACTGGTGTGGCTAGTGTCCTCTGCACTGGGATAAACTGCGGAATGATTGAGTCTTCTTTGTACAACCATATTAGCAGTAAAGCAAGTATTGACAAAGAGATGTTTCAAGCTTGGTATCAGCAAAGCAACATGAAATCCCAAGGAACTGCGGCAACGACCAGACCGTCGATTATAAATTCTCGTGCATTTTCCTACTTACTTCTAATCGCGGGAGGCGGGATACTCCACACTATAGACATTAACTCGACAGGTAGTACTACGGCATTATACTCTCATACTCCAGTCTTACATCATTTTATTATAGTTGACATTAATCCCAGAGCGCTGTTTCTACAGCCTGACCCTAAAGGTCTCGAGATATGCGCTTTCCCATCCACAGCAGTTGTAGCAGCGACCAAAATGAGTGAAAGCAAGAAGATTTTACCTTACAGCAGCAATGCTAGTGAGCTGTGTGTCGTAAACTGTGCAGGCGTATACATGCGCAAATACTTTGGTAACGACGTAAATCAGAGTGGACTGTCGTTGCTCATACCTAATGGGTTGAACCACAAGACTCCTCTGACTGAGATGATCACAGTCCGGGATCCCTTTCCAGTTGTCTTGGTCTCAAGCTTATTAAACTCGAATAGTGCACCCACCTCGCCAGGTGATGGTGACTTCAACGTGTTAAATTTGAATAATTTAATCCAATTATTAAAGCGAATTGTCTTGTCCACGACCAAGGAAAATGCTGGCAGCGCACAGTGGAGTGAGTCCAACGCCGCGCATCAAGAGGTGACAGAACTGATGTTAAATGTGTCAAATTTACGTTTATTACTAGTGCAATTATCGCTATACGATTCTG
>JACCDO011472905.1_pt1 | contig 14812 bp, 9 predicted proteins | sample 7446101 | NCBI WGS metagenome assembly JACCDO01 (sample SAMN15323440, study PRJNA562643) | freshwater metagenome | isolation source: river surface water | place: USA:Blue River Watershed | collected 2017-08-16
TCGCCTGGTGGAATGAATGATGGATTGGGTAAAGATAATAATGCTGGTATTGATGTCATGGATAGAGATGTAGCAATTGCTGGCATAATAGATGATAGCTTAGTATCAGGAACAGCAGTATCTGCTGGCACTTTTGCACCAGAAGCGATTGAAAACACGGATATTACTTTTAAAATCATCAATCATACAGACTCATTTAATTGTACAAAATCAACAAGTTGTAATCTTCTATTTACCCGATCTTGTGGTGATGAGAAATATCTACATTTAATCAATCAATATCAAGATCCAAATCAGAATCAGTTGATCTTGTTTAAGAGAAATGAAATCGATAATGCGATCAATTATTATTATAGTGTAGATTTAGATTTGGGTATTTTTCAGAGCGTACCAACATGGAGTGGAGATATTAATATTCAAGGGATTATTTGTGATCAAAACAATATTATTGTGCATTTAAATAGCAATAGTATTATACATTTTGTATATACGCCAAAAAATACAACAGATGAATTTATAGATACAGATTCAGAGTTAAAAGGGAATTTTATTGTGAATGCGGATCATTCAAAAGACAATGCAACTTGGGGAGATAACTTGTCTAATCTACATTCAGCAATTGCGCATTCTACTGCATTTTTTGTCGGTAACAGTGAGACCTATATGCAATATGATCAAGATATCAATCATCATCAAGCAAACGTCATTTCCTTTGATAAACAAGAATCACTCATAAATCCTAGATTTATCGCTTTACAATCTCAACTCTTGGTATATGCGAATGATGAAGAAGGTCAGCCCTTCTTGAGTTTATTAAATAAAAGCATAGATCAAGAGAATAATTTCACTTCATCTGGTTCTAAAACAATTAAATATGAAGAAGCTAAAAAAATTGTATTAAATGATACCTTAAAAAAAGAAAATCAAGATGTCAGGATTCTAGCAAATCATTCAAATGTAATTTGGTGGAAATATGCAACAGATACAAAAAAAGTATTATCTTGGCGTAGCGATATGATTGTAGAAAACGATGAAATCCAAGATATTTCCAGACCTCAACCCATTGTCGGCTTAGATGGTTTTGAGATCATTGCAAATATCGGACAATTCGTGCTTTATCAAAAAACCCAAGCAGAAGATGAAAATGAATTTGCGATTGTGGGCATATATGATCTTAAAAACCAAATGGATATCTCTTTGGTACCAGATGACAAAACAAGTCAAAATGTTTTAGATGAAAAACAATTTCCAGCGATTCAAAAGAAATATCTCGATAAGGAAAAATATTTATACCTTGAACAAATCGATCAAAAATATTATATTTCCTATGTTCAAGGGAAAGATGAGAATTTCACTCTTGAGAGAAGATTATTTGCAGACCTATCTGGAAAGTAATTTATGCTTTGGTTAAAACATCATTCTTATCTATTTTTGATCTATATTTTTTTATCTTTTGATCATCTGAGTGCTGCTGAAAAGTGGATATTACTTCCTTTTGAAAAACAAAATATGGATGCTGTTTGTGAAAAGAATCTACAACTCTTCATTCAACAATTGACTTCAAAAATGAGATCAGAACTTGATATTCAAATTTCATCTGATCTACAACCTTTGCCTTGTGCACAAAATGACTGTGCACAAGTGAGAGCACAAGCTGTTTCAAGTAAGTTTGCCATTTATGGAAAAGCGATTTGCGAAAATACTTCATTACAAATCGAAGTGAATTTGTTGTATCCACTCATTCAACCCCAACAAGCGACTCTTGAAGGCAATGCTGAAGATAAGCATATTGTCAAACAAAACAAAGAAGCTGATTGGCAGAGAATGGCCATAGAAACAGCAAAGAAATTAATCGATGGTAAATCTTCAAAACAAAGCCAATCCAAAGCAAAGCATTTGTTTGGTGCTTATTTCGGTTTATCTTCGATGAGATCGATTCAAAGCAATGATTTACTCCCTTTATCCTTTCAATTAAACTACTGGTATGCTTATAACAATCGTTGGGATTTTGGGACTTTTTTACAATATGATTGGACCACATCTTATCAAAATCAAGCGACCCAATCGATCAATAGAACAATGTTTGCATTGGCGACAAGATACTATTTAAGTAGATCATCTGTTTCCCCTTTTGTGGGTTTAGGTATAGGTTATATGAATGGCACAATCTTTGAAACCAAAAAAAACAGAATAGGGGATGAGAATACAAATGTGAGTTTTGATTGGAAATTAAATGGGATATCTCAATCAAAAACAAATTTCACAAATTTGGTGATCCCTTTGGAATTTGGGATCCGTTGGGCTGGTGGTATCTTACAACCCACCATATCATCTCAATTTGCGTTCAATCGTGATTTTAAAACAGCATCATTATTCTTGGGGGTAATATGGTAATGCATCAAATCAGCACCTATGTTTTTTTGATTCTCTTATTTTCTTGTCAAAATGAGATACAATTTCCCCAATGTACTGAATCAGCAGAGAAGCTGACAAATCCATTACAAATCAATAAACTAGAACAAATGGTAGGCACTTGGCATCTGAAAACCCAAGCACCTTGTGAAGAAGAATTTAATGCTTTGATGATACAACGCAATCAAGTTGAAAAAAGTTATCAAGAACTTGAAATGATCTTTAGCCTCAAGATAGAAAAGAGTACATTGGTATTAGATGGTCCTGAAGATATAGATATGGGACTACAAGAGACTGTATGGAATGAAGAAATTAATCAAATCGATGGGCAAATGATTTTAAGTGATAAAATTCAAATCAATCAATTGCAATTACCAGATCTAACAGATGATTTGAAGAATATTAAAATCAAAGAGATTCGCATTGATACCATTACTGATACAGAAACTTCTTATGGACAAGTTGAATATATACAAGGAACACTCTATTCTCAATCTCAATCTAAATATTCTGTTGAACTCAAAAGGATCAAATAAACAATAGGGTGTATTCATGAATGCATATTTATACTGGGCACTAGAGCAATTATTAAAACCAGCGGGTGGTGGTGTTTTTGTTGTATCTACAGGATTAAAAGAACAGCAGGCATTGCAAAAAAAGATTTATCAAGCAGATCATGCCCAAGAAATTGAAAGTCTTTGGAAACAAGCCCTTCGCAAAATCCCTCAAATCCCCTATGTTTTTATCGGCATCCCATCTGATACAGGGGCTGGTTTTACAAGAGGGTCTAACCAAGCACCTTTGCAATTAAGAAAAGTCTTACCCCAAACGCATCCACTGATGGATCCTCAACAGTGTATTGATATTGGTGATATTCGAGTGGTCCCCCAATTATTAGATGATGAGATGTTAAGCTATGATCAAAAAAATGAAACACATCTCGCATTATATGGCAGTACAGATCTAAGCGAAATCCCCGAATTCCAAGTCCTAAAATCAACTTTCCCCTTACTGCTTGATCAAAATCAATTACCAGTATCTCCACTGAGCATCACCCATTTGCTCTATCAAATTCTCTTCAAACTATCTCCAAGCACCATTCCCATCGCATTAGGTGGCGATCATAGTGTCGCATGGCCCACATTTAAACAATGCTTTGAACATCATCGATATTTAGGGCATACAGTGGGTTTATTGCATTTTGATGCACATACTGATTTATTGGAGAAGAGATTAGGGGTGAAATACTGTTTTGCCACTTGGGCTTATCATGCCAATGAATGTTTTGACAGAGATGGTAGATTGATTCAAGTGGGGGTAAGAGCGAGTGGAAAAACACAAGAGCATTGGCAAAGTGTATTAAATGTTCGGCAATATTGGCCACATGAATATATCAATAGAGATCCTAAAGAGATTGCACATGAAATCATTGCACAGTTTCAAAGCAAAGGCGTGACGCATTTGTATATCAGTAATGATATTGATGGCACTGATATGCAATATGCGTATGCCACTGGGACACCCGAAGGCAATGGATTAACACCATATCAAGTGAGTACAATCACTCAAATGATGTTGGCTCATTTTAAACTTATTGGTGCAGATATTGTGGAAGTGGCACCACCTCTTGAAAAATCAATGATTGATGCGGATCAAACGCTTCATTTGGCGATTGAATATTTAAGAGATTTTTTTGGTGTTTCTGAGAAATAGGATTGCAATTAGGGCAAATAGAAGCATGAGATGGTTTTTGAGCTCTTGTTGTTGACAAGATGATTCACCCGCTACTTTAAAATTGATATCCTTTCCTCTAGGCATTAAACCCAATGAATTTGTAGGGTCTGGATTGGTGACCACTTCGTTATCATCTTCTTTTTCTGTGGCAATACATGCATTGTTTTGACAAATTTGTCCTTGAGATGCACAATTCACTTGGCTAAACACGCCTTGTGCACATACTTGAAGGAAATCTCCATTACACCAACTCAGATTAGATACATTGGCGCATGCTGGATTTGATGGCGTGCCACCCGCTTGAGTACCACCCGCTTGAGTGCCACCCGCTTGAGTACCGCCCGCATCTTGAATACCAGCATCTTGAATACTAGCATCTTGAATATGAGCATCTTGAATACCAGCATCTTGAGTACCCCCCATTTCCATAGATGGCATCACACAAGCATTGTTTTGGCAAATCAAGCCCATTGATTCACAATTCTCTTGGCTAAATACACCGCCTCTACAAAATTCATGTAGATTCCCATTACACCAATCTCCATCTGGGACCCCCCCTTGACACAAAGGATCAATAGGACGGGGTTGACAGGTATTATTCAGACAAATTTGTCCCACAGCTTCACAATTTTGTTCAGTATATTGATCATTCTGACAGGTTTTTAGCATATTACCTTCACACCAAGCACCATTGGATCCAACTGGTTGACAGGCTGGGATTGTGCAACTGGAAGCTGGGGCATTTCCGCCACATACTAAACCATCTCCACAAGCAGAATCTCTGATTTGACCATCAATACAAGATCGAACATGGGTTGCATCTAAACATCCTTTGCTTTGACCTAATCCTGCAGGACAAGCTGGATCTACACAATATGCATATTCACCATCCATTTCGCATTGGGCACCTAGCGTTGCACAATCTAAAGTAATTGAGTGTTTTCCACCAGCACAAGTATGTACCACAGTCCCTTCGCACCATCTCTTATTGCCATCGACTTGACATTCAGGGTCTAATTCAGGTTGATAAACAATGCCAAAGTGATTGACCAGAGATCTAGGCGAGCCATCACTAGGTACATTCACAATCCCACGATCTTTGATCCACATTGTGCTACTGCCACCACCATCTTGCATGGCTGCATCAAAACATCCTAGACCTTGCATAAAATTTGCTGTTTCATTCCATGTCATGCCAATGGAAGCATTAGATCTACCATCAATCACAGCGAGCCACATTGTTGTTTTTGCTTGATCAATACAAATGGCTGTTCTTGGCGCTCTTGTATCAAATACAGGATGACCACTATTATTTCGCACTTCCCCATTTCTCATCAATACAGCTTCATTTGATCCTACGGCTTGGTATAATCGCCAAGGGTTGAGTTGGGGTTCAAATGTTTCACGATTGGGTTTATGTCCAGCATAGCATTTCCCAGTGACATCACATCCTACAAAAGACCAATTTTGTTCATTGGGCAAGCGATGTCTATTCCATAAAACCCCTTCACCTATGGCAAGTCCTAGGGGTTGTCCAGCTCTTGAACTATCGCTTAAATGTACCCAATCCCCATTTACAGCCACAATCATATTTCTAAAATCTAAACCAAATTCCCTTGTTGTGACATGGGATTCAGTGGGTTCATTTTTGGATGCTCGGGTCTTGATATGGGGTGAAGTCAAATCAATACGTGTGACATAAGTCACTCTAGGTCCAGCAATTGTTTCTTTTTTGTAATCGATACCAGGTCTTAAACTTTCCCATGCATACAAAGCATGACTGCTCAGTAATGCAAAGATTATGGGATAAAACAATCGTTTAAAATCTCTCATCTATGTCACCTCTAATTTGTTGATATATGAATGTTTTTATTTATATTGAACGATCATATCATTGTATGCAATAGTTTTTCATATAAAGATACATAATGAAGTGCAATGGTCTTGGGGTGATGTTTTAGATGTAATTCATCAATGCCTTTTTGCACTCTTTCTTGTCTTTTGTCTTTGAAGTAGAGATTTTCATTGAGTTGTGCGATTAAGGCTTGTTTGAGATCTTCTTTATTTTTTAATCTTGTAAATCGCACAAAATCACCATTGGCATCTATCCCACGATGACCAGGGATATCGCTTAAAATCGCTGGGCAACCACAAGCGATTGCTTCTCTTACTGATCTTGGTGAGCCTTCAAAGAGAGAAGGAAAGAGATAACAGCCACTTTTTTGATAATAATCGATGAGTTCAGTTCTGGGGATATGATTGATTTGGGTGATTTTGAGTCCTTGTTTTTTGGCATGCGCAAAGGCTTGATCAAACCATGCTTTTTCAAAGAATGGAATATCACCAATTAAGATAAAATGTAGATCAGTAAAGAGGTCTTTGATCTCTAATAATGCATCAATGGCTAGGTCTATCCCTTTGTTTCTAAAGATTCTCCCAGTGTATAAGACTTGAAGAGGAAGTGTATCTTGATGATCTTTGGCTTTAAACAAAGATAAATCTGTTTCAGAAGGAAACCATGATATTTTTGAGGGGGGGACTTGGTAATGATCGATCAATTCTTGATCATGTCCAGGACCGAGAACCACAATATGATCTAAAATATCAAAAAGCCGAATATCTCTCCAAAGCGAAAGCATTCTTTGTTTTGCATAGGATATATCGATATTAAAGCCCAAAGGTTTAACAATATGATACCACGCTGTATTGGATGTTCTTTGTGTGGTGAGCATTCTCAATTTTCTATTTTTTAATAAAGAAGCTTCTTCACAGAATCGACAAAGATGCCCAAAGAGATCATGTACAATATCGATTTGCTCTTCTACGATACATTTTTTGTATAACCACTCTGTTGCTAATGTTCTAAAAGAATGCGCGGGGAAATATACGATTTCTAAATTAATCGGTTTTTCAATATCTTGAGGAAATTCTTGCCATTGATTTGTCAAAAGATACAAATGATCAACATTTTGTGCTATAAAACAAATCATCAGCAGGGTATCTCTATAGGATTTAAAGTCCGGTAGGTTAATTGCGATTTTCATTTTAAATAAGTTTTAACGAGTGAATCAATGCTGGCATTTAAAGAAGTCATTTTATATATCTTTCACTTTTTAATGATCTCTACCCCCTTTTTTTTAAATGCTCAAAGCACTACGTCCATCCCTTATCCCATGACAAATCAGCATATCCCTACGATTTTATACATCTACCAACCCCAAGATTTTTCACCTTTATATGATGATGAGAGTCCTGAGAATAGGGGGATCAAAGCTGATGAACTCAAAAGACAATGGGATCAACTCTTATTTGAACTCAAAAATAAGGGTAATCTCAAGATCATAGAGATAAGCGAGATTCAAAAGGAAATCAAAAAAAATAATCAATTTCAGCAAATTCTCAGCCAAGCTCAATTTCTCGCCCGTCAAGGGATACAACGATATCAAGAAGTAGAACTCGATCAGGCAATGGTTTTTTTTGAGAAATCTCTACAAGCATATCAATCCATAGATTATTTCTTATTTGAGCCCCAAGAAATCGCACAAGTATACCTAGAACTCGCTTTTTGTGCCCTAGAACTCAGTGATGAAATCAAGGCTGAAGAGTCATTTAGAATGGCATTGATACATCAGCCCAAACTCAGATTAAAAAAGGGGATTGATGGGGATCAAGCGATTGCTCTTTTTGCCAAGAGTAAACAGAGATTGATCCATCTGCTTGAAAATGAAGAACTGAGAAGTCAACTCTATCTCGATGCACAAAGCGAACTCTTTCGCCCATCCTCCCAAGCTTTTTTGCTCAAAACCATCATGCATCCTAGATTTTTTCATGCCCAACTGCTCAATGGTGCCAATCTCAAAATCATCATTGAGCCCATCAATATATCATCTGAGTTCATTGATACTGGCAGTAGAATTGCTTCAAAAATTTGGTATTGTTTGCCTTTTAGCCAAGGTGTGAAAAAAACTGTCAATTTCGCTTTTCTAGAGATCTATAGTGGTATACATTACTTTAGTTATTTATTTTCTCCTACGACTTTGTTTAGCAATGTAGGCGCAGATATCAGGCTGGTATTGGCATCTCAGCAAAGAGTGGCTGTAGAATTAGATCTCAGTTGGGCAAATTCTAATCGGGATTCTCAAGAGCATTTGAGAGAGGATTTAACGACTTGGCGTATGGCGCTTATGCCTAAGATTGCATTATGGAAAAATACAAGAATAACGATAAATCTCTCATTAGGTCTTGAGTTAAATCATTTAAGTGCTATTAAATTAACAAGGGAAGTGGGATGCAAATACTTTGTACCTTCACCTGATGTACCTAAAGACATTTGCTTGTTTAATGAAGATTTCCAGAACTTTGATGCATCTTGGAAACTGGGTGCCAAAGCACAGTTGGAAATCAATATGCCACTTTCTTCAGATGCCTTTAGGCTCTCCGTTTTAATCAATGCTACAAATTACTTTGTAGAATACAATCCTGCAGTTTTGGGATTGCCAATCGGTGGTTCTCTGCAATTAGGCTATTCCTTCCTTTGATAGGGGTTTTATCGATGATTTCGTCTTTTCATATGGCTTTAAAGACTCTGTATCTCTTATGTTATGTATTGTTTTTGAGTTTATCTTCAGTTCACGCCCAAGATGCTTCATCTCAACAAAACGCTGGTTCTAAGCTCACCAAAGCCCCTGTTCTCAAAAACTTTGTTCAAGCTGTTTATCCCGTCAAAGCTTTCCAAGATAAGATTGAAGGCTATGTGATTATGAAACTCACCATAGATCAACAAGGAAAGGTGGTTTCGATTGAAAACGATGAGATCAATCCCCCAAACTATGGACTTGAAGAATCAGCAGTCAAAGCAGCTCAATCCTTTGTTTTTGAACCTGCAGAAATCGATCATCAACCAGCGATGGTTCAAATCAAATACAGATATGTGTTTAAGCTCAATCAAGTCAAAGAAGAACCTGTGCTTAAAACAGAGAAAAAAGTAGAAGAGAAAAAAGAGCTCACCACAGCTGAACAAGTAGAAATCAATGAGCCTTTGCCTCAAATCGATGGGCCTACTGGTGTTTTGGAAGGGATTTTGTTGGAAAGTGGTTCTCAAGAACCTGTTGCTGGGGTGCGTGTGATTCTGGAAGGTTTTGATATCGGTAGATTATCGGATGAAAGAGGCAGGTTTAGATTTATTGGTGTACCTGTAGGTCGTGTGAGTTTGGTGGTCAATGACAATGAATTTGATCAAGCTTTGGGTTCTTTTGTCGTCAAAGCCAATCGCAAAAATGATGTAGCGACATTGTATCTGGTGCGCAAAAAATTCTCAGATGAACACAAAATCAAAGGTGAAGCGCCCAAACGGGTTGCCACAAGTTATAGAATCAAACAAGATGAAATTACACAAATCGCTGGTATTGATTCAGATGCTTTAAAATCAATCCAAGATTTGCCTAGTATTCGCAGAATGCCCTTTGATATGGGTGGACTCTTTTTTAGAGGCACAGGTCAAGGTTCTCTGTATCTATACAATCAAAGTTACCAAACACCATTCCATCTCAATGGCATTAGGACTTCCTTGCCTACAGCGATGATTTCAAGTTTAGAAGTGATGCCAGATTTTGGTGTAAGTTATGATCGTACCGGAAATGGTGTGGTTCAAATGAATTTAATCGATGCTCCCCAAGATCGATTAAGAGGGAAATTTGAGTATAATGCCTATGAAGCAAGTGCTTATTTGGGTGGACCATTATCCACAAGAAGCACTTTGAGCGGTAGTTTTAGACAAGGGTTATTTATGGACCATTTAAAACTAGTGAACCCTGAGCAATTTTTGAAATATGGTGTGAATGTGCCAAGGACTTCGGATGCACATTTGAGATATACCTATAAGAGCAATACCCATCAATTAGAACTCTTTGGTTCTTGGGGTGGGGGTTTTGGGAATCGTACTTTGAGTAACCCAGATCAATATGATCCAGCAAAACGCGGTTTACTGAGGGATCAACAACAACAAGTTCAACTCTTCCTTCAACTCAAGAGTCGTATTTCTCAAGATTTATATCATCAACTCAATGCTTCTTATGCCTTACTTGATTTTAATAAAGATTTTTCCCAACTCAAAAAATCCAGCGCTTTACTCAATACTTTATTCCTTCAAAGCCAACTCAAAAGAGTATTTAGTAGCCGTTTAACCCTGATCGGTGGTTTTGAACAAGTCACAGAAAGAATCTCTTATCAGTATCAAAACCTAAGCCCACCATTAGAAGGGGATGCTTGGAGAATTGATAGTTCTCTTGAGAGGGTGAATAGCAATCATCAACGTTGGACACTCAGTCCTTCTCTCTGGTCGGAATTAGAATGGAAACTCGCAAGATTACACGTCATTCCCGGTGTACGCTTATCCTACTGGTCAGATACCAATCAATATCTGGCACAACCCAAACTCAATGTCAGATATCAACCCGCTTTTGGCACCATGTTAAAGATGTCTGCTGGTTTGTATATGCAAAGAATAGATCCTAGATTCTTGGATGCAAATGTGGGTAATACAGAACTGAAACATCAACAACATATCAATACTTCTTTGGGGATTGAACAGCGATTTACTGAGTCGATTTCTATGGATTTGACTGCATATTATCGCCAAGTTAATGATCGATTAAGCCGTAGTTTAGACCCAAGTTTGAGATATCAAAGCAATGGTTCTGCCCAAAGTTATGGAGCAGAATTATTGGTTCGCTATGATATCGATCATCGTTTCTATGGTTGGGTCAGTTATTCTTTGACCCAAGTGAATGTCAAAGATCCCTATCTCAAGGCGCAATCCCAAAGAAAGAGCGATTTAGATCAAGTCCATCATCTTTCTGTATTAGGCGGTTGGAAGATCATCCCAGCGCTTTCTTTGAATCTCAGATGGCGATATATCAGTGGGGCGAGTTATAGTGGCTTAAATACTGTGTTGTTTGACAGTGATCAGGGCAAAAATGTAGCTGGTACAAGTTTTGTGAATGAATATCGATTTAATGACCTTCATCAATTGGAATTGAGGGTGGATTATGCATTTGCCATTAAGCATTGGAAGCTTACTGCTTATGGACAAATCTATAATCTGTATGGGCATCGAAGCGGTGAAAAGGCTTATTTTGATGCATCACAAATCAATCAAATTCAATCAGTACAATCATTACCCACTTGGGGCAGTTTAGGATTAAGAGGGGAGTTTTAAGATGATGCGTGTCTTTAAGATGATATTTGCTTTACTGTTTATGGTGCTTTTTGCATGTAATGATGAATTACCCCCACCCCTAGATGATTTAACCAGCGGTTATCATGTATTTGGTTTGAAAGCAGAGCCACCCCAAGTAAAACCCAATGGAAAAATCAAAGTGACTGCCTTTGATTATCACCCCAGTAAGCAAAATGCTGTGAGTTACCAATGGCGTATTTGTTTTATGGCCCAAGATCTTCAGTATCAAGATGTGGCTGCAGAATTCAAATGTATTGATCCAGAACTTGAGTTTAGACCTACAGATTTTGAAAATCATATTGAAATCGATTTAAGCGACAAAGGCTATAATTTTGAAAGTTTATTTCAAGCCCATGCGATTCGATATCCAGATTCTTCAGGTGTGATACCTTCGTTGAAAAATGGGGTAGATCTTTGGGTGATTCTCAAAAGTGGTGTTCCGGGTGAAGGAAAGAGTGTCATTAGCACCAAGAAAATCAGGGTAAGCAGTGATGAAGAATCACTTCGACGCAATCCTAGAATCTCATCTTGGCAATTAAGTGAAGATGGATTAAGAAATGCATCTCGTGATTGTCAACAAGAGAGAGAAACTTTTGAACAAAATCTCATCGATCAAGCGATGGTAGATGCCGATTTGACACCTACCATTAATACTTCAGCGACTTCCACTGATCCCAATGAGTGTGTGGTTCATTCCTTGGGTACTTTGACAGTGAAATTAAATGTGAATCCAGCTAAAGCAGATGATGATTTGGTATATGGGTTTTATAGTAATTTGCCTGTGGGGTTCAATGAGGTATTACAAACCAAAGATCAGCCTTTTAGCACGATTAATATGACTGATTTTACAGGTAGATCTAGGGAAATCTTCTTGGTGGTTAGAGATGATCATGGGGGATTTGATCTATTGAGACAAAAACTAAATGTGATTACTGGATTACCCAAATAAATCAATTAAATACCATGGAGGATCAAATTGAAAAGACTCATATTAATGGTTTTTTTCATCACTACAGCTTGTATTGAAGAAGAAGCAAAGCAAACAGATCTTGGGATGATGGCTGATCAAGATATGATGGCTGATTGCTCAATCGCTGTATGTGCAAGTGATGAAAACGAGGTTGATGGTTGTGAACGAAGAAATCAATGTCGTTCTGTATCTGCTACTTGTGGTACTGCCATGGTCTATTGCGAAAAAATTCCTATGGATATCGAATGTGTGGCAACAGTGGATTGTGGTCCTTATGCGAATGAAGTACCTAGCTGTGATGGATTGAGTGATTGCTATCGAAATACTTGTGCAAATACTGTTTTTTGCCAAATCAAACCTGAATGTGTGGGTTTTGTGATGGCTCAAGATCAAGGAAATGCAAGTATGGCTTCTCAACCTTCAGAAGGGGATTTTGAAGCGCCAGCACCGCCACCTTGGGCTGCTCTTGAAACCATCAATGTGATTTCACAATGTGATCCACTTTATTTGAATGGAAATCAATGTGAAATCGATGAAAATGCAAATCATCAATGTTTTGTTTATCAAACCCAACATCCTTGTTATGGCACTATATTCCAATATTGTAGACCTGAATTCTCTGGTGAATGTGCGATTGATCTGCGTTGCTCTGAAGGGGAAATGGAAATCGATCATTGTTATCTTGGAGATACTGGTTGTTATACAATTAATGGGTGTAATGGCACAATTTTTTGCCAAAAACCTTAAACCATTCAAAGCATCTCATTTCAAATGAAACCAAATCTATCTGCATTTCAATCTTTTTTTCATCAACTCAAGCAGGGCAATTCCTTTGAAATTCATGAATTCTTGGGCGCGCATCAAGTTCATGTTTCACTCTTAGCCCAAGGGATTTTTCCCAGCCAACAATCTTTTGATCCCCAAGATCCTTTGGTTGGTTTTAGCTTTTGTGTATGGGCCCCCAATGCTTCTTTTGTGTCTGTTGTGGGTGCTTTCAATGATCATCAACCCCAAGCGAATCCGATGTATCAAATTGAATTTGATGGGCAAGCGAGCGGGTATTGGTTTTGTTTTATTCAAGGTTTAGCAAAGGGTGAAAGTTACCAATATTTGATCAAAGATGCCCAAGGTCATACCTTGCCTTTAAAATCTGATCCTGTTGCGTTTTATGCCACTTTGGTGCCTCAAAGGCCTTCCATCACCCATGGTTTGCCTAGTTATTCATGGGAAGATCAAGCATGGATTGACAATCGAAAGCCGATGTTAGATCAACCCTTGAGTATCTATGAATTACATGTTGGTTCTTGGAAACAAGGATTGTCTTATCGTGCATTGGCGGATGAACTGATTCCTTATGTGAAGGAAATGGGGTTTAATGCCATAGAATTGATGCCCATTACTGAATATCCCTTTGATGGTTCATGGGGTTATCAAACTTTAGGATTATTTTGTCCTACATCTCGTTATGGGCAACCTGCAGATTTAATGTATTTGATCAATCGTTGCCATTTGGCTGGTTTATTTGTGATCTTGGATTGGGTCCCTGGGCATTTTCCCTTAGATGATCACGGGTTGGCAAAGTTTGATGGTACTTGTTTGTATGAACATTTGGATCCCAAACGGGGATTTCATCCTGATTGGCATACAGCTTTGTATCAGTACCAACGCTATGAAGTGAAAGACTTCTTGATTTCAAGCGCATGTTATTGGTTAAAGTATTTTCATTTCGATGGATTAAGGGTAGATGCTGTTGCTTCGATGCTGTATTTGGATTATAGCCGTAGAGATGGGGAATGGATTCCTAATGTGTATGGGGGGCGTGAACATCTAGAAGCCATTGATTTTATCAAGACTTTAAATGAAGTGGCTTATGGGAAATTCCCTCATATTTTGATGATTGCTGAAGAATCAACGGCTTGGCCTAAAGTGTCTTTTCCTACTTTTGAAGGGGGATTGGGATTTGGGTATAAATGGAATATGGGATGGATGAATGATACTTTGCATTATATGAAAACACCCGTGCATGAACGAAAATATCATCATCATCGATTGAATTTTGGATTGCAGTATGCCTACCATGAACATTTTATTTTGGCGATCAGTCATGATGAAGTGGTGCATGGTAAGGGGAGCTTGTTGAATAAGATGCATGGGGATGATCGGATTGATCGATATCGACAGTTATGTTTGTATTATTGCTTTTTGTGGACGCATCCAGGGAAAAAATCTTTGTTTATGGGACAGGAAATCGCTCAATCTAGGGAATGGTCTGAATCTCGGTCTTTGGATTGGTTTGAACTTGAAAATCCGTTGGCTCGGGCTGTGCAATCTAGTGTTAAAGCTTTGAATCTGTTGTATTTGGGGGGGCGGGCGCTTTATGAATTGGATGATCAAGCACAAGGGTTTGAGTGGGTGCTGGTGGATGATGCTGAACGATCTTTGATTTCTTATTTGAGGCA
>JACCDO011677684.1_pt1 | contig 14812 bp, 7 predicted proteins | sample 7446101 | NCBI WGS metagenome assembly JACCDO01 (sample SAMN15323440, study PRJNA562643) | freshwater metagenome | isolation source: river surface water | place: USA:Blue River Watershed | collected 2017-08-16
ATTGGTGGTTACGGACTGACATCAAGGAAAGGTTGCCAAAGCTTAGCTCGCGAGTTAGCAGATGATATTGCCGACATCAAAACCAACGATAGTATCAAGAAAGTGTTAGTATTATTTGCATGTGGGACGGGCACTACTGCATTTTATACAACAAATGAGTTGAATAAACTTACAAGCAAGGACCAAGTTATGGCTGTTCCATGTGTCGGCGATGGAGAGTACCTACAGAAACAGATGGAAAGCCTTCCACTTCCAGGTAGTGACCAGCGTCAATACCCATTAATTATTGATCACGTTGGAAAAAGTAAACCATTTGGATCGGTGAATAAGTATCATTATGACCTTTGGTCGTCGCTGCAAGCTCAGCTACAGCTGCAACTCGATCTACTGTACTTCCCCAAGTGCATGGACACATTCATTGCATATCTAGAGTCTGCTGCTGGACAGACGTTGTATAATGAAATTCTGACAAATCAAGTAGCCTTGCTGTACTATCACTGCGGTGGGGTAGAGGGGAATGCAAGCCAATTAAGGAGATATAAACATGCAAATATATTGTGAGAAGTGTAATCATACATACAAATATAATAAATAATATTATTAGGAATTTTCTGCTTCCACTAGTAGTGAAGAATATAACTCATTTTCATATTTTTCTTTCATTCGTTTCATATATTGAATCAATAAAACTAACAATGGCACATCTTCGTTGTCTTCATTACCGGAAATATCAATACCTAATTCGCCGCCTATTGCATTGCGATCAACATACATTTGTGCTGGCTGTCCACTTTCATCTATAAATACAGACAAAGTATTACTATAATCCATATGCATTAAAAATTCCCTCACTAACTCACTCGCTAATATCAAATCAACTGGTTTCTCTGCAGGAGCATCAACCGTTTTGTCCTCAAGAATATGGTATATTGATGCGCGCAACTTGGCCTTAAGTCCCTGTAACACTCCTTTGTATTCCAATGTACTACGTACTGTGCTTGCTAGCTCCTCACCAGCTGCATCTCCCATTCCTGTTTATATCCCGAGCAAAAAACCTCAACAAACGTCGAAGAATTAACAATTGTGTGAGTTTAAATTTTGATTTCATTCCACAGTCTTGCCGGTACCGCCTTACTGCTGCCTGTTAGTCGTGCAACCGCCTGCCCTGCACATGGAGGCGGCAGAAAAGGTGGCTCAAGAGCTGCAATAGTGATAAATAGATAAATTACAGTAAGCAACAAAATTAATCTTCCTCCGCATCTTCCTCTCCCTCTTCTTCATCCCCTTCTTCCTCTCCTTCTTCCTCTTCTTCTTCCCCTTCTTCTTCATCATCTGCCGTATAGAACTCGCTTAGCTTGTGTAATGTTATTATTTTACGTCGTATACCAAGCTTGCTCATAGGAATTCCAATACAATCTAAGTCCTGATCAGTCAATCCTTGTGTGGCGATGAACTTCAAATCATAACCAGCATCTACGAACTTGGGTAAATACTCACCTGCACCCAGTGAACACAACCAGTTTCTGAATTGCGGCAACGTTGGGTCAGTTTCAGAGTTCGTTTTCGACAACAATATGTCGACAATATCGTCATAATTAAGTGCTTTAGCAATATCTAACGGTGTACTTCCCGCTTTACTCGCTAAGATGGTGGAAGCTCCGTGGCTTGTTAGGTATAAAATGATCTCTTTATTTCTAGCTATAATTGCGTACACTATCGGCGTAAAGCCATATTGATCTGGCCGATTGATGTCTATATTCGTGTAATCACATAATAATTTTACAATTTCTAAATATCCACCTCTTACGGCAATATGCAAAGCGGTTACTTGGGGAGTTGCTGTAGTCTGCCCTTGAGTGTTTGCATCAACACCACATCCCAGTAGATACTTGGTAATTTCTACATCACCAATACTGAAGAAACGAATAGGTGAGAGAATAAGGAAATAAATAAAATAATAAGAAATAGTCGAGACAACGAACGAATAAACTAGTAAAAAATGAGAGAATAAGAAATCATTTTTACCTTGCAGCCAACATTAGTGGATTAAAGTCATCATTCGGATAAAAAGTGTCTTTTGGATTTAATAATTTACCCTTTACATCACTATAACGAACTGCGTCTGTTGAACCTGTGTATGCACCGCTTGCCTAAAGGAAAAATAAGTTAGAAATTGAGTCAGTCAGTTAGCAAGTCAAGAAACAAGTCGCAAGTCTATACTAGCATAAACAGTAAATAACTGAGCAACCGAGTGAGTAATGTAATGACAAAAGTGAAAGAATATGTGTATGTAAGATTGCGAATAAGAGTGAGCAAGCGAGCGAGTGAGCGCATACCCAAGCATAGAACGCTTTAGGAAACAGCTTGTTGGCGGGATCGGCGCTAGGCAGCACCGACATCCTTCAACTTTTTTCTTTTTTTGATTTCTTTTTAAAAAATTTGGGACCATGGGACCGCCCTTCCCCACCTTGTTCCCTTGTTGGTTCTAGTAGAAAATAGAAGGAGAAAGTGGCAATGCCGCCGTAGGAGAGAGGCTGAATGCGAGTATGCCAGGCAAGACAAGTCCTCTTCATTTTGTAATAGAATTCAAAATCAACTTTCATCAACCCGGCCCCATTACAAATTGGTTTGATGTAACAGTAAAAAGAAAAAGAGAAACAGGTGAGTTATATACAAGGAAGGGAACAAGGAATGATGAGATAGCGATGGACTTAGCCCGCGCAGAGTACCTGGCTCGCCAGCCACCGAATTGGGGTAAAATTATACATGAAAAGTTATTAGAAAGAGAAAATATTGTGAATAATAATAAGCATGTTGTCCTCGCGATTAGTTCAAGGATTCAGAAGGCACTGGATGACAACCCAGTCGTATCTGGACCATTGCAAGGCTCAGAGATACTGAAAACATTAAATGAACAAGAGCAATGTGAGTTCTTTTCTCGTTTTCCTAAATGTAAAATATTAATATTAAGAAATTGGACTTTTTTATCGGGTAAGTAGCACGACTCTATTCATTCACTCACTCATAACAACTAGCTTAACATTCGCTCTTATTAGAGATAGTGATGCGCTGTATAAGCTTCACATTCGGCAGTAACATTCTAGAACTTGATTTGTCAAATAGTAGTCTTTCATATATTCATATTGAACTACTATTTGCAAACATAAGAAAACTAAAAATTTTACGCATTAATAATTGCCAAGAAGTTGACGGTAACTGCATGAACAAGATATGCAAGTTCACGGGACCAAGTGTCAAAGAAATTCATGCAAAAAATTGTAAATTGTTCTCTACTGAACCATTATTATGGATGTCTGGCTGCATCGGTCTCGGCGCGCCCAAGATGAACAAGTTGAATCTAATCGACTTTAGCGACTGCCCGTTGCTCGACCCGGGACTTACTGCGGTTGTCTCGTGTAACAACAAGTTGAAGTATGTCAATTTACAAAATTGTAGTGAATTAAGTGACAAAAGTATTGTAAATCTCATCCAACACAACGGCAAAACCCTTGAACTGCTGAACGTCACAGGCTGCATCAAGCTGACGAATAAGGTCGCGTTTGCGTTAGCGACGCACTGCCCCAATATCGCATCCATCAACTTGAATAAATGTAGAGAGATCAATGATGCAGGTGTTGAAGCACTTACTACCAAATGCAGCAAGATACAAGCTCTCAATCTATCGGGATTATACGACATCACAGAGAGCACGCTTCACTCAATAGCGCTGCACTGCAAGAACATCCTCATGTTGAATGTCACCGGCTGTGAAGGGGTGACTAGTTCGGGTCTCAAGACATTGATCCTGGGGTTGAAGTACGTCGAACAATCCATCTCCTTTGTGGGATTCAAGCCAATCGATGAGCATGTCAACAAGAAACTAGAAGAGCATCTCATAATGGTGAAGACAGAAGCTCTGTTGTTTCTGGAGCAAAATATGAAGGCCAAGAAGAAAAAGGACCACGAGCAGGAGATGTTCATGCATCGCCTGCAGGTGAAGAGCAGCAACACAATCAAGCAGTACATGAGCCGTTACATGAAGCGGGTGTACTTCTGGTATATTTATTACAAAAAGAAGGTGAAGCGAAGCATTATTGACCTTCAACGGGTTTACCGCGGATATCGTGGTCGCCTGCGCGCCGGTGCCAAGAAGGAAGAGTGGGCGCGGTTCTGGGCCTCGTCACCCCTCGCAATCAAGATACAAAAGGTGGTCCGCGGACATCTCTGGCGCCTGAGCGACAACTGCCAAAATGTGTTCAAAGCATTGCGGGATATGTACCTCGCACGAAGGCAAGAGGCTGAGGCGGGTATAGCCGTTAGATTTCAAGCAAAAGCACGGCGATATTTAGCATTCCAACGAGTGAAAGCTTGGCGCGAGGTGTGTCGACGTCGCCATATTGATGAACAGAATGCTATTTTGATCCTGCAAATGCTAGTGCGCAGGTTCTTGGCAAAAATCACAGTTGCGCGCATTCGCTTCAACAAGTTGCGCATGGATGCCTTGCATTACAAGTGTGCGACGGTCATAGCGAAGTTCTATCGCAGACAAATGGCTTTATATATCTCGAAGCTGCAAGGCAAGGATCTACAGAAGATCATGCGCAAGACATGGGTGTCATCTATGTTGATACAACGGAACTATCGCGGTTTCAGGTCACGCGAAAGGGTTCGTAGGTTACGCATTGGCCTAGCTGTGCAATACGCCGCTGCCGTTGTCATACAGAAGATGTTCCGCGGCGCTCGCGTCATGTACTGGAGAGATATGCGGTTGAACGTCATCGCCGCGTTTGTGTTGGATCGTCAATATATTGAGCGCAAAGACCGCATTGCTAGCTCGCGGTTACGTTACCAAGCATTCCTGAATGACGTGCGCAGAGACAGTGCTAGTGATGAAGAGGACGTGACACACGAAGATGTTGAATGGGAAAAGAGATACGACGAAGACAGGAAGAAGTGGTACTGGTACAACGACGTCGACAAGGTCATTACATTCGACGAACCAAAGGTGGAGTATGTGAGTGCCAAAGCAATGATGTACAAGCGCATCAAGGTGTATTGGGTGGCACTCAAGGTGTGGTACGAGGGCACAATCACCCAATACCACCGTAAAAAAGCGCGGCATCGCATTGACTACGACGATGGTGATCACGAATGGATTGATTTGCATGCGGAGATGGACCGCGTGCAAGTCCTCCAAGAAGACGGCAGTTGGATCATGTACCATTTATACCAGCCGCCAGAGATACTCAATGAATGGAATAAAATTGAAGTCAGAAAGAAACAAGAGAATTTCAAGAAAGTTGCATGGGAAGATGCGCAGCAATGGTCCGTCGTTCCGTGCGACCAAGTCGCCGGCTCGGTTATGTTTGTCTCGGACAGAAGTGGGGAGTTACGTGCAGGTGTGACAACAGCGCAAGATTGGGTCATTCAAGACGATGGCTTTGGCTTTCCTTGCTTCGCTAATATTCACACTGGTGATGTGGTGCATGAGGATCCGCGGTTCATGCGTGATGATGATGCTGATCTCTCAAGTCAACGTGATTATGTCATGGCTGAGCTGCGCTACTCCCTATATTTCTGCCGCGAGTATTGGGACAGATACTCGAATGCACTAGCTTTGAATGATCAGAGACAAATTGCAATGATACAAAATGAGATAAGAGTATCCCAAAAGCCAAAACACTTGGCTGGAATGGTCATACGCGCCAAGGCGTTGTACAAGAGGACATCCGTGCTCGACTCTGACATACACGCGGAGGTGAACGAGGAGTTAGAATTCGCTACTTGGATGTCTTCTCGCATGGCAGAGATCATTCATGAGGCGACCGCGAATAGACGCAAACGGGCCGAAAAGAAGGTGCAAGTCATCGCCAAGTTGACCAAGAAAAGTGGGTTGCCAATTACCTGCCCAAAATGTGGCAAAGAAACCAAGAAACATATGGAGTTTTGCCCACATTGTGGTCGCAAACAAGGTGTTACGTACATGTACCACTTGAGTCCGCGGGAGAAGGGTGCCGGAACACTCGCGCCGATAGAAGAGCACTGAAGTATATCAATGTTAAAGCTGTAATATTGTAAGAAAATAATGTTTAAGTCACATATGAATAATAGGGACTAACTACTGTATTTACTAAGATGAGCATGGTGGTGTGTTTGTGATGATGTATCAACACATTAGTTTATGACGACGTACAGGTTGTGGTGCCGTCGATGCCGAAGCAATTCATGTAGAAGTCGAAGTAGCACATGTGATCATCAACATTTGTCATACTCCACTGATACGCGCAGGTAGTGTCCTCTTCCCCAGAGCACTGCTTCAAACTCATTTTTTCCTCGTACCACTCACCACTGTAATGAGTATACCTGATGTGTGTTGGCGCATGTGGGACCATATCCTTGTGATGGGTAACGCGATACTTCGTCTTTAGTACAGTGCTAGCATAGTCAGCAAATGCAGTATCTCCTAGTCTTGGACAACCATAATTGAATAGTCTATTTGTTATACCTTGTTCATTCAATTGTAATGATAAAAATGACGCTAAAGCAGCCCCTAAGGAATGGCCAGTAACAATGACTTCATAATCAGGATACGAGGACATGGCTGATTTCAAATATTTTATAACTGTGTCAGATGATTGTGTATATGCACTATATATTCCTGTGTGTACGTAACATTTGCATGCATCGTTATTATATTTTGATAAGACAACTCCTTCAATATTGTTAATCCAATCTTGGATAGATTCACTACCCCTGTAAACAACATATATTTGTTTAGTTGATGCCATAACGCCTACAAATCCTTGGGTATCTGTTTTTGAATCATCCACCGAATATAGAGCCTTAAAGCCTGATGCATAACTAGGATATGCTAGTGATTTATATGTCTTAGTGTCACAATACGCTGCAGCACTTAATACATGCGCAATATTACTTGTGTCCCAATCAAAGCTTCCTGTACTCTCAATATTGTATTTCTCAAGATTATTAACTGTTTTCTGAGAAGTTGTTGATGGTTCACTGTTACGCAACTGAGCCATGACCCCAATAGCTACTAAACATACCAACAATAGGCGAAATGCACTCATAATTCAATTAGACGACTGTGTCGAGTCACGATATTTTCTTCAACAGCCCACTTGACGTAATTTCCCTACTAAGGATAGGGTTAGGTTAGTTCGGTAGTCAAGAAGATCGCACACGATCATCGTTCTTAGGAATGCCCGATTCTCAGGACGTTCACTTCGTAGCAGCAGCTGAAGTAGAAGAACGTCGACATTCAGTAGCAGCAGTATAGTAGCAGCTGAAGTAGAAGTAACCCTACGGTCTTCAACAATGAAGTACCGTCTAACAAGCGCATACATCGATGACATACCATATCAGTACAAAGCAGTTAGTTAAGAATAAAACTTGCTAATTATTTTCTTTAAATCACAAATAATAATAGATATTTCTTTAATAGCTACTTCTAAGTCGCGACAATAACATACTTCCTTATGTTGCTGGGCTTGTGATTCTTTTTTACCTACTTATCTAACTACTTAATTACCACTTACTGTTGGTTAATTCGCCGTTCAAGTATTGGTTCCATAGGGAAAGTGCAACTTCAGGCTTGTAGGTTGGTACTTCGTGACCGGCGCCGTGAACTGTGGCGAATGCCATATTTTTGGTGAATTTAGTTAAATATCCACCAGTTTGGTTGTCAACTTCATAATGTTGCCATTTTCTGCCAACAACTTTGTTCTTCAAGTCCCAGATCCATGATTGAGTACCTTCGGTTGGGCAAACATCATCGTCATCACCTGAGTAAACAAGAATATGTAATCCATAATCACCTTCCAAGAGGTAATTGTATATCTCAGTCATATCATTCTTACTATCGCCTTGATCGTAACGAATAGTGCGTGAGCATTCTTCCCATTCGATGTCATTGTTAACATGAATTGCTGCTTTAACATCAGCGCGATTCATGTAGGTAGTGGCATAGTCATCAGCACATGGTTGGTATGAGTTTTCAGGTTCCAATTTGATTAATGAACGGAATTTGTCAGATACTAAATCGTTAGTTAATAAGTGACGTAATAAAGCATTACGTTGACCTCTTCCTCTGGCAACTCTTTCATCATCAACACAAACTGGATAGTCAAGTGCGTAATGATTGATGTTTGGACCGATTTCAACGAACATTTCCATCATTAAAGTCTCGCAAATAGTGAAATTGAAGTTTTTAACATCAGCGCAATTCTTCTCATAAGTATCCCATGTTGGCTTGGAAATCATTTGGTGTCCCCAAAGAGTAACAAGGCCACTAGGAGTAGCAGAGTAAACTGTTGTCATTGGGTTACCAACGGCAAAACCCTTGAAGTTTAAGGTTGGATTGTTACCAGCAGCATTCATTTGGACAATCTTTTGGGCCAATGTTGGCATGTAGTGACCACCATATGACTCAGATGAAATATATAAATCATTCTTGGAATATTCAGGGAATCTTACTAAAAATGCTTGAATTAAATCATAGTTATCAGAAGCAGTTTGTGCATCACCAGTCTTGTAGTCATCTTTATTATCAGAGTAACTGAAACCTACACCACATGGTGCTTCAATGAATACCATGTTAGCATTTTGATTCCATGCGTACGAGTTTAATTTTAATGAACCATCTGCTTGTGGCTTGAATGGACCTTGCTCGGTTAAGAAACCAAGTAATCCAGAGCAGCCAGGACCACCATTTGTCCAAAATGCGATTGGAGCAGTAGCTGGGTTATTAACTGCCTCAACCATCCAATAATGCATATTTTTGGTTGATCCAACAGTTAAGTAACCAGAAAATTGGTTGAAATTAATTTCATCAGTTAAACCAGGAAGGGAGGTCACTTGGTCTTTTAAGGCTTCACTTGTGTAGCCTAACGCGATGCTAGCTACAGCGCCAACTATAACGGCAATGAGGGCAGTTTTCATCATTTTTTTTTACTTTTTTCACTGATTTCAATACCTCACCTAGGGTTAGCGCGCGCATCTTCTCAGCATCTGCTTAGCACATGTATATTATAATTGGGCGAGCAACTAATTACGCGGATCAACTGAATCATCCAGCAGTAAGCGCAACATATTCGGGAATCACAAGCTACTAACCACACTAATTGCATAGACTTCATACAACCCAAGCCTCAAATATGTGTATTCTATATTACGTATGTGCCTATGTTAATGTATAAGTAAGTATATACTGATTTGAGATTTTCACTTATATCCCAATATCTGCAGAAGGTTTAACAGGAACCCAAAATACTTCCTAATATATTGTAGACATTGGCTTTGAGGCAATGAGCAGCAAGTCAGAGCTGTCGAGTAGCAGTCGACGCCCCTCAATTGCTGAAGATGGGGAGAAATTAGCTATGAAATGTGTTGGATCTTTATTAACATCTTCAAAAGATAATTTACAATTAGAAAATTTATGTAAACATGCTTTTCAAAGTGGTATATCAACGGGATCCAAGGATTTCAGCGTCACTCATCGTGACTGCAGAGTTAATAGCCGACCTGTGAAAGGTTGTAGCAGTCCATATGTTAATTTATACACTAAAATGTTAAATAATTATGAGAATGATAAGAAGAATAACGATAGTCAACTTACTAGTAAGAATCGAAGTATAATAGGCGATATACTACCAACTGCGTCACCAATTGCATCGTTAAGTAAAATTACATCAAGTGAAAATCAAACAAAAAATCAAAATTATAGATTTAGTATTGATAATGAAGATGAACCAGCATCATTTTTACAGCGGCAAACATGGGCTATTGCTGGTGCAACAAATTCCTTATTTGGCTCTGGCACCAAGGCTGTCAATTACAACGACATTCAAGTGGTGACAAAAGGACAAGTAGATTACGAAGAAATCACCGACATTAAAGTGCTACAAGCACCTATTATTGATGTGTGTATCATTCAACGCGGTGATGTGATACCAGAGGGATACTATAGACTAGGGAAAACGCCGGGGAACAAGAAGGCCAATTTGAATGCCGGTAGTGGCGGGACCCACATATTCCTATGTATCAAGAAAGATCTTAGTCAAATGCAGCCTCAACACCCCAGTAAAATCACCACTCACTCACCCATCACCGCTATTGTCGTCATATTCCCAGATAAAGGTGAATGTATACCACCCGGTTTCTTTGTAATGCGCCGCGATAAGCACGTATGTAATCTGAACACTGGCACGTCGTCTGAAAGAGTATTCTTGTGTTACAAGAAGGAGAGAGGCGGAAACCCCATTACGGATATTCAGGTAATCTTACCTGGTAAGAACGAGGAATGTCCTAGGTACTACAACATAATAGACAAATCACCCACAGGATTACCGGCAAACTTGAATACTGGCACTGGCGGGGGGCGCATCTTCTTGTGTTATAAACAGAGCATGGTTCGACTGCAGTGTCTGGCTAACGACAAGCCGTGTGTAGTGAGTCCGAGTGGCACACAAGACGACAATGGAGTCTCTCTAACCATCAAAGTTTCCCCGTTTAGACAGCGATTCAAATCAGATTCCAATCTCGACACTTCAACCGGTACAACGAAGGACAGTAGCATGTCCTCATTGAACCAGGCGCGCACAGCAAGCGCAGACAAGGCCCAAGACAGCGCTGATGATGTAAACAAGAAGATTGGCAAGTTGACACTTAACTTAGACGACGGCAATGAAGATGACACTGAGCATAACGGTAAAACATCCCCAATTGAAGGTGAAAACGCCGACTCGACGATGCTTGCGGTAGACGAAATGTTTGCCGAAAACGACCGCCAGACAACGATAATTGTCGACATCAACGAGGGTATCGCGGAGTTGGCGCCACTAATGTTCCGACGTTCCTTGCACGTGATATTAGCTGCGTTGTACATCAGACAGGGCACTCCTGCGCAGACGGCCATATCATGCCTCACTACCCTCCTAAAAGACAGCGATTTCTTTGAAAACGACCTGCAAGCTATTCCCATTCCCGGCACGACGACCATGTTGGATCTGACAGTTGAGGCGGTCTGCGACCGCTTTGATTACTGCATCGAGAGTGAGCACGACTCGCTGTTAAACTTCATCCGTATTCTGCTGCGGCATTCATCTGGCAAATTATCTCTCTTCATCTTGCAACGTATTTTCCGTATGCTGTCATTCATGATCTCTTACTACTCATCGAAGGGTCAGTGGATGGCTTTGGGCATGGCGATTCCAGGCGACACGACCACCGGCAGTGACATCATGGCATTCAAAGTGTTTCGTGAGCTGATCAGTGTAGTGCTTGCGCAGATAGAGACCCCGATGGTTGAGGTAGTTCATTCACTATGTGACCGACTGCCGGACAACTACAATTATAACGGTCAATCCACCGCATATACCACGAGTCGTAACTTCGCATTCAACTTGATTGAAGACGTCATCGACAGCGTGGAGATCTCGCGTATAGCCGAGTTAGCCCACCTAGCTATAAGCAGGCAGTCATCGTCAACTGCGTCCTCCAAGTTTTGGTACCAAGTCAACCTGCTGAGTAAAAAGCTATTCAACAACTCCAACTCGACGTATCCGTTACGTCTGGGTTTCATTTCATTGTGTGCCATATGTAAGTTAGCGTGGCATAGTGTGCGTACTACTGAAACCGGGGAACCCGCAGCTCGAGACTTAGGTAGTAAGCTGTTGGCATTAGAAGCATTACTAGAGTTTTGCAGTGTTGCAGGAGATAAGATGAAGATCTCCAAGGTCATGGGCTACCAGATCCGCCGCTTAGTCATACCCACGCTACTCAACAACGTGAATTACGCCTTGCAAGATAACCGAGTATTCAGCAAGATACTGCAAATTATCAGCGCGTTGTGGAAGAACTGGCGTGTGCACATCCGCATTGAGTTCGCCATATTAACCGAGCAATTAGTGATAAAGATTCTCAACGCTTCCACGTTCAAGATCCGCCCGATGTTCCAAATGGCAGTGCTGCAAGAGGTGGTGACATGGTTCGACCAGCCACACTTACTAGTGGAAATGTTTGTTAACTATGATATGGATGGCAAGTTTGTGTCTCATTGGAACATCTTCACTCACCTAGTGAAATCAATATGTGAAATGGCACGAAAGACTTCATTAGTAACTTCAGCTTGGAATTGGAAGCATAATGAAAGTGCCGTTGATGAAACCGGTGTCAACTTCAAACGCGGTGTGATATCCATCCGCGACGTGCACATCCAGGCACTAGAAGAAGTGGGTAGAATTGCCAAGACATTAATGGACGCATCGGGTCACGCTCACCTCATAATACAAGACTCGACACTGCGGACGCGGTCGCTAGGCACTGGCGGAGGTTGGGAAGAAGACCGCGGCTCTGATGCCGGCAAAGTGGACACTGTTGCACCTACACTAGGAGTACAGTTTCGCCGTCAAATACACCAACAAGCAGAAGAATTCTTGAATAATGCCATCGCAATATACAAGGAGAAAGAGTCGTTGAAGAAAGCAATCGATTACCTGGTAAAGAATGACTTCATGACTAATAATCCGCAAGAAATTGCCTCGTTCCTTCGGGTTTACAAGAACAGCTTTGACCCGTCATCCATCGGCGACTACCTCGGCGAAGGTGGCAAGAATGAGAGCGAAGTGGAGTATTGGAAGCAAATACGCTTCCGTTACACGCGTGCCGTGTCATTTGTAGAGTTAGAACTAGAACCCGCCTTGCGCTTGTATCTAACAGGTTGTGGGTTCCGACTGCCCGGTGAAGGACAGAAGGTAGACCGCTTCGTTGAGGTGTTTGTCAAGGCATTCTGGCAGGATAACCACGGCACTCCCTACTGTCCGTTCAGACACTCGGACACGGTGCACTTGGTGGCGTATGCTACCATCATGCTCAACACGGACTTGCACCGTGCAAACGCGGACAAGAAAAAGCGCAAGAAGATGACGTTAGAAGAGTTCATTCACCAGCTGCGTGGCTCGGACCAAGGCCACAACATCGATCGAGAGTACTTGGTGCGAATTTACAACAATATTTTAGAGCAACCAATCGAACTAGCCGTTGAGAAAAGTGAAGAACAAGCCAATGTACCGGCAGTTGAGCATCGTTCGAGCATCAGTAACGTGATTAATACCGTCGATCCGATCGCCGCAATAGGTTTAAAGCGCCCGGAGGACAGCGCAAGTGTGCAGCAAGAGCGACAGTTTGTCAAGGAAGTCACTCGCAACTTGCGTGACTCTGAAGACTTACTGCGATCCCTGTCTCCGTTCACTTACAACTTCCAGTTGACAGGTATAGACACGAATATCTCACTGGATTTGGTGTCATTCATGTTCGAAACTGTCTGGTATTACTTCCACGCGATAACAGAGTCCCTCTTGATCGGGACTAGCTCGCCCACTAGCTTGTCATCCAAAGAGTCCTCATCCCCGTCACACGCCGCCAGTAGTGAAGGCGGCAACAGTGGTGTGACTGTTGTTACTATCAACGCCAGCAACAAGGATAACCCCGTGAGTAACCCAAAGAACGACATTTATGTGGTGTTTGCCGCGCTGGACATCCTGTGTTACGGCCTGAACGCAGCTATATTCTTGGAACTAACCGCCGAAAAACTCTCGTTTGCCAACCAACTCAAGGCTTACATCGCTAAAAAAATAGCTTCATCCAACGGAAATCCCGAGAAGTCCACGAGTATTCTGTACTCAAACACTTGGTACACTCACGTCATCAACAGCAGCCGCGCCACGGCTATGGAGACAGTGGCGGAGATCCACAAGCTCATTGTTCTGTTGAAAGACAAGATCCAGGAGGACAGTACCTATGCGATCACTCGCACAGTTGCGGCGAAAATAGAGAAGAAAGCGAAGGTGTTAGAGAACAACACGTTCTTTGTACGCGAAGGGGATTTGTCCAAGCGCAACCGCTCTGGTCGCTTAGATGTCTACCATTTTTTCTTATTTTCTGATCATTTGTTATACACTCACGCCGCCACAATCACGGGTGAGTACAAGGTCCACGCCCAGTTATCATTGAGTACCATGACCGTTAGTAATGTCGACGATCCTAACGACTGTTCCTTCTACATATCTCATCCCACGAAGTCCTTCATTGTTGTAGCCGAGTCTCCTTCCATCAAAGCCCAGTGGGTGCGCGACATCGACCACGCAATCCAAGCTTGTATCAAGAGGAGTACCGTCGACAAGACCACCGGGTTACCTCGTAAAATGAGTATGATTGGGAGATTGGAAGAGGAAAAGGTTGCAATTGGCAAGAATTCCATGTTTGTTAGCCCAGAGAAGACTATTCTGGGATACGTTGAGAGCACCGTGCCGTTTGACCGACCTGCAAGCAGTTCATCGCACCAGCCAGTTGCTGAGCGCGATTCTTCCATATGCATCGAGCGGTCGGGCGAATTGTTCGACTTGACGACTAGCAACCTGCCCACGCCACCGCAGAGATAGCGCCTTATCACGCACACCGCAGAGATAGCAGCCTGCCCGCGCCGCCAGAGAGATAGCAACCCGCCCGCGCTGCCGCCTTCCTTGTCGCTTGTAAACTTGTAAATATTGATTTCTTCTTCTTTTCCTGTCGGTACTTTTCTTGAAAAAACGAAAAAAATATCGGTTGAGAAGGCATGAGACGTTGGACATCATATTGATCGAATAAGTAGCTGTATATAGACAAGGTAGTGATGAATCCGGCGGATATTGAGGAATTGACAGTGGAAAGAGAAGAAGAAGAAGATGAAGATGAGGAAGCATCTAATTACCAAGTTCCTTCATATATTCTAAGGAATCTCACCATCGCCAGCGACGGC
>JACCDO010581677.1_pt1 | contig 14808 bp, 15 predicted proteins | sample 7446101 | NCBI WGS metagenome assembly JACCDO01 (sample SAMN15323440, study PRJNA562643) | freshwater metagenome | isolation source: river surface water | place: USA:Blue River Watershed | collected 2017-08-16
CAGCCAAGTGTTGCGCGTGTTGGATGGTCGAGCAGAACACCACGGTTGACCGGTCTGCCGCCTTCTCGCGCCAGTGCCGCAGAATCTCCGAGTGAACGGCCCTCTTATCCATGATGGCCTCGACTTCGCCCATGTCGAACTCTGCACCGGTCTTCTGCACGTTCTGGAGCTGGTCGTTGAGCCCGATGTCCATGCGGAACGCACGCGGTTGAACCAAGTTCCCCGCTGCGATGAGCTCTCCCACGGTGATTTTGTCGGCCACGTTGTTGAACACCGCTGTGAGCGCCTGCTTATCCCCACGCTCAGGAGTTGCGGTGAGCCCCAAGATGACCCCTTTCGGGGACTTCTCGCGGAACGCCTCCACAATCCTCATGTAGCTATCAGCCGCTATGTGGTGGCACTCGTCGCAGAACAGTGCCGACATCCCGCTTGGCATCGTTGCCAAGTTGAGCGGCCGGCACAGCGTCTGCACCATCCCGAAGGTCGCCCCGCTGGACCACGCCTTTCGCTCGGCGTTGAACACATCGACCTTGGCCGACGGGTTGTACCGCTTGAAGGTCTCTTTGTTCTGGGTGACAAGCTCGTCGCGGTGCTGGATGACGAGTACCGGTGCTTTCTTCACGAACGGCGCGAGAATCGCGCTGCCCATGACCGTCTTACCTGCGCCAGTTGGCGCGATTCCTAGTGTGTTGCCGCACTTGCCCAGTGCGTCGATACAGGCGTCAACGAACTGCGCCTGTCTTGGTCGTAAAATCATGTAAGTGCCTTTGTTTCACTGACGCAAAAATGAAAAAGCGTCGTTGCAGGATCTCCCTGCACACCATGCGGCTTGAGAATGCCGCTGGTTCTACCTCAAAAAAGGGGGGCGAGACAACCATTATTGCCCCGCCCCCCCCAACCTCAAACAAACTGTGCTACTTCAGCCAAGCAGGTTTCTTGCCAACCGTCGCCGCAGGCGCGGCGGTCTTCGCTGCTGGCACCGGTGCTTTTGCCTCAGGCGCACTCTCATTGGCTTGGTTCCAGAGCTTGTGCCCGTTGCTGCTTGGGTTGGGTGAACCCCAGTCGCTGATGGAGTTACGGTCAGCGCGTCCGTCCTTGCCCTTGTCGATGCCGACCTTAATGACGACCTCAGCACCGTTGAGCGCCTCGATGATTTGATTGAAGTCACCGCTGTTGAACTGCTCGTAAGAAGCGGGGTCTTCGTAGTTGAAGACGCCACGGCTCTCAAGGATGCGAGTAATGGCCCCGATTCCCATCTGGCGCCACACCTCGCTGTTGGCTTCATCGAATGGGTTGCAGATCATACCGAACACGCGCCGGTTGTTGTATTGACCCCCTTGGATGGCGAGCTCGATGGAGAGGTAGTCTCCACCGGTGGATTGGCTGCTCTTGCGCTCCTTCACTACAAGGACGGCTTTCGCCACTGTCCCCTTGGGAATGAGTTCCATCTCTGTGCTTCCTACGTTGGTTGATTGTGCGTTGAACATACTGATTTCGATTTTTGTTTTTAGTGTTTTGCGGTGTCGATGCGTTTACCTGCGCGGATCTTGGCGAGCACCTTCCCAAGGTCAGCGGGTTCTTGCAGCTCCAGCGTACCGGAGCGGTCTTTTGCGGGGTAGCCCCACGGGTTTTGTTGGTGACAGACGAAGGCGCGGTATTGCGACTTGTCCTCTGCCTCGAAGTTCTGAAGCGTCAGGACGAGGTCAAAGATACCAGGCAACTCGCGACCCGTCTTCGAGCCCTCGATTTGAACGTCCCAGTACTTCCTCTTTAACTCATCCTCCTGCTGCTCCAGAATCCCCACCAGCACCACGTTCTTGTGACAGTGCTGGAGCTGGGTTACCCAGCGAATCATCTCGCGTCCAAGAAGCCCGTAGGCCCCACGGGTGTCGGGCTTGCCGGTCTTATCACTGAACGCCTCGGGCTGCTGCTGGCACCATGCGAAGCACATACGGCTCGCCACGGTGATGGAGTCAACGAACAGCGTTTCGTACTGCTCATGTCCGGACGCCGGCCCGAACGCCTTCACAACGGACTCGTATGCCGACTTCGAGTATGAACCGTTGGCGTCGGCAGGATCCGGCCCACCCAACCACAGGGCAATAGCCTTGGCCAGTTCCCACGGGTGAGCGCCCATCTCGTTTGACGTACCGCGAATGTCGAGGCAGTCGCCCTTCCAGTCTTTTCCCAGCGCCAGCGTACCGGCCTCGAGGTCAACGAACAGGGTGCTTTTCGCGTCCAGCGTGCGGGCTTGGTAGGTTTTACCAACACCGGCAGGGCCGAACACAACCGCCTTCACGCAGTCCGAGGTGCGCTTGAGGCGCTCGTCTGCCTTAATGATGCGCAGGCTCATTTGATGAAGGTGATACGGGGCTCACTGAACTTGGTGGTACGCGCCTCCATAACGCGACGCAGCACGTCTTCGTTGCCGATGCGCTCGATGGTCTTGGACGACACCGACATTCTGGTGGTGACAAGCTCCCGCGCATCCGCGAGCGGCAGCGACTCGTACAGAGCCTGCAATTTGCCTTGGTCCCACAGGTAGGTCGCCTTGACTTCGTACGTCAGCTTTACGCCGTCGACTTCCGTTGTGAGCGAGCCGTATCCACGGCCTGACTCTGCCAGTAGGTTTTGGAGGTTCGCCCCATGCTCTTGCATGATGGCCTGCTCCAATGTCGCTATCTCTTCTTCAAGGGCGGAGATTTTTGTGAGCCGTTTGGCTATCTCCTCCCGCATTTTTTTCAGGTTCATTTTCTAGTTCACGTTTCAGTTTATGGCACACGTCTTCGAGCCGAAGCACCCAGCCTTCGCGGTGTGCAAGCGCAACCAGCGCTGCAAACTTCTCCAGCGGGATTTTCCGTCTGCGAATCCATGTTGATATTGTTCTCGGTTGCACAAGTACCCCCGACAACACCAACTTCTTCCAGAGCAGGTTCTTTCCCCCGAACCGGAAGACCATGTGCCTCGCATCTATTTGGTAGCTCATGGCGGGGATGAAGATGTGCGCATTTTTTGCGTATCGCAACATCTTTTTTCCTTTTGTCGCAAGCTGCTTCCTTGCAACGTCTTGAGCGCATGGAACCTGTCTCTTCCGACATTCTCGTTCAGCGTTTCACCGGTGTTCACGGCATTCAAGCGGGCCTTCTCGTCCTCGCCCCGAAGGTACACTCCGACTCGGGGCCCATTGCCACCATGGGTAGCGCACTGCCTCCGGACACGATTATCCCTAAAGGCGCAGGGATTTACGACGAGAACGGTATGCTCCCGAAGATTGAAGGCAAGGGCCTTGAGTTTATCGCTTACGCTTAGGCTCAAGCGCCTTCTCGAAGAGAGCCGCCTCAGCGTCTCTGCGGCGTTGTAAGCCTTTGGTATTCGGCCACAAACGCTTCATCGACCGGATGAGTTCCGGTACATCATAGAACCGGCGGTCGCGCATCGCGTTCTGGATGCCAAGCATCTCGGACCGCCTGTCCCCAGCGAGGGCTGTGCCACGGTTGAACACCAGCGAGATAAGAGCGTCCCGCGCCTCGTCTGGCAGGTCTTCGGCCTGCGGGTAAATGCGCAGCATCCGCAGGTAAAACATGGGCAACGTGTTCTTCTGGAAGACCTCAACGGCCTTCTGCCAAAGCACCACGATAGAGCGCATTGCGGGTGAAGCGTGCAGGAGTTCGCGGGCTGCGTTTGCCTTGACTCCGAGGGCGGCGGTGAGCGCAAGGTAGTCGGACTCGGGGAGCAGTTCCTCCCACGCTTCCGAGAACTGTTGCGGTGTGCTATAGCCCAAGTCGTAGCCAATCCCAATCGTGACGCCGCTTTGCTCCCCAGGCCACGTCGGGCTCTGAAGGAACTTGCGGTAGTACTCCTCACCGCCGCCCACCTCGAAATCAATGATCAGCTTTAGACCCGCGTCTGAGATGTTCATTTGTGCTCGGTGAAGAACCGCTCAGAGATTTCGCTCACCTTCTTCCACAGCTCCTTCCGGTCGTCCTCGCACTCGCGGATCTTCTGTGAGAGATACCAGATAGCGATTGCCATCGCGCACGCCAGCGGACCTTGAGCAACGAGTTGGTTCACCATGGGTTCAAGTGAGATGTCGGCAATCACGGTTTCTCCTTACGAAAGATGTTGATGGCTGAGTAAACGCTCACGCCGGCGGTGAGGATAGCGTCCGCTTGGTCAGGCGCAATCTTAACTCCAAAGACCGTGAGGAGGCTGATGATGCCGCGCCATGTGGATGGCTCCAGTAAACGAGCGAGGATGTATTTCATGGGTGTGTTGTGTGCTTTGCAATGAGTGCCACGGCAACGACCGCAGCGGTTGGGTAAACGAAGTCAGTGATGCCCTTGAGCGTCCACGCACGGGGCTGTAAACCGCCCCAGAAGGGCATATTCGCACGCCGCCCACCGTAGTTGTGCTCGATGTTGCGGTACTCGGCTTGAGCGTACTCGCGCCCCACGAAGTACGCCGATCCAGCAGCCGCGCCCGTCCACCAGTTGCCGGTCACCATGGCGATGACCGACTGGATGGCGAGAGCGATGAGCGTGTGGGCGAGGTGGTGCATTACTCAAGCGGCTGCCAAAGCCAATTCGGGGCTCCTGTGTAGGTCATTGAAATGTTTTGACCGTGTTTTACCACAACGCTTCCATTCGGAAGAGTTATATCAAACCCGCTTACAGTCACTTTTGTAATCGTTCCAGCCCAGAAAGTTACAAGCATTCTCTTCCCGCTTGTATTTGCAACGGTAACTCCAGTTGCGGCTACGGCTGGTGTGGTGAAACCTGTGCCATCAATCAATCGTATACCGCCAAAGTTTGTTGGATCAATGAATGGGTCTGCATCATCATCAGCAATGTTTGGGTTGATGATTGTGACAGCGTTTGTGGCAAGTGAGCCTGTTGTTGAAACCGCTGCCGTCTCCCACAGAGACCATTGACCACCAATGAATGTGTTGTTTCCGGAGTTCGATGAGTTTGTGCTTACGCAATAGTTGACGTTTTCAAAGTCAGCTCCGACAAACACGTTTCCAAAGTTAACCCCATCTTTGAATCGAACGCCGTATGCCGCATTCCCAAATGATCCGTTCGTGAACGTGTTGAACTCTGATTGTCTGCACTCTAAAGCTGTGCCTGCGTTTGTGCCCGTTCCACTTGCATAACAGTTGGCGCGGCACCCGATAAAATTACTGTTTACAACATAATTCAACCGCATCGCTACTGCGCTTGCATTATTGAGCGAGTTAAACACACCTACATTTTTGAAACACGCCGTGTTAAGAGGCCCAACGTAACTGTTGTTGCCAACACACAGGAGAACACCAGCAAGCGAGCCTGTAATCGACAAATCAGCTATGTTTACATCGTAGAAATCAACGCTTGAGTTTATCAGCAGAGCAATCGCTCCAGACGCTCCGGAGAAGTTCAAAACGGTTCTTCCAATGCCTGCGCCGAAAATCTTGGTGGCTTTTTGAGCCTGAGTGCTGAAGTTCCAGTTTGTTGTTCCGGTTGTGGCAATTCGATACGTACCTGGCGGAAAGTACAGTGGTATTCCACTTGCGATAGCAGCATCTACTGCTGTTTGGATTGCTGCTGCATCATCTGCAACTCCATCTCCGACTGCTCCAAACTGTTTTACGGTGTAAGTGTACGAAAGATTTGGGATAAGCTCGAACTCAGCAAGTGTTGCCGCTTCGATTTTTTGAACAAGCTGCGGCGTGTTTAATATGTCTGCGTTCTGAAATGCTTTGCTGCTCATAGGGTGTGTGTGGTGTGGGTGGTATGACTGATTACTGAGGCCACCATACCCAACTTGGGGCAACCGTGTATGTCACATTCAACACGTCGTTGATTCCAACAGGTATGGGCGCTGTGACTGTCGTTGCGAACATCTGTGTTCCGTTGAGCTTTATCGAAGAAACTGTGCCTCCGAATATCAACACAGCCGCAGGAGAACCAAAGGGATTTGTGTAGTTCACGCCAGAAGCTGCCATTGCAGGAGCCGCCGCAGGTCTTCCACCGTTAAACCCAGCGCAGTTGAACACTTGGTTTTGTCGAGTGTCTGCATTGTTTGACCAGTTCAAAGCGGCTTGGTTTCCACGCAAATCAACACCATTGAGCGTCACACGAAACGCAGCGTTATCCACGCTGATGCCGTATGTTTGGTTTCCAGTGCCGTCTCCGTATGTGCCGCCACCAAAGTGACCGCCAGTGACATTGCACACCGTTACACTTGGGCCAAGCACAAGACCGGAACCTTGGTTCGCGGCAAGGTAAGAGTTGCCCCAAGCCTTCACGCCAGTGACGTCAATGTTCACGCCTCCGCCAATCTCAATGCCATTGCCCCTAAAACCGCTCACGTTGCCCGTTAACGACAGGTTGCGAACGGCTTGAGGGAAACTACCGCCGCGAGATGTTCCGTCGATGTAGATGCCTTTTAAGCCATCTCCACTCTGTCCTTTTACATCGCAAGCGATGCTGATTGACCCGATGTACTGGCTTCCGTTTCCAGAAGGTCCGCCGATCCAAATGCCAGCCGTTCCAGCGGCGTCGATATACCCGCCCTTCTCAAGCTTCACCTCAAGAATGAGCTTGTTTGTAGCCTGCTGTTCGATGTGAACATTGTTCACCGTTGACTGGCCCACGTAAAAGTCTCCGGAGAATGTAATGTGCTCTCCAGCGTAGATTGAAACGCCGTACTGCCAGCCAGCCATGGAAGGACCGTTGATGTAAATGCTGTTGAAGTTTACCTCGGTTGGCAGGTCAACTGCCGTTGCTCCCAAGGTGTATCCTACTGCCTCAGATGCTGACCGAAGCATGATGCCTTCCGCAGAGTTTAGCGTTGGCGAGCCTGAAACGTAGTTCCCAGGGGCAAACACACGGTCAAAGGTGATGCCTTGGCCACCATAGGTGACAATTCCGTATCTGCCATTCCCTAGCCACACATTGAAAACAGACTGTTCGACCGAGATAAGCGTAAGGTGTGGCTTAGTTTTCCCGACCGCATTTGAGTGGTAGAATCCAATTCCAACAACATCGACGCCCTCAAGAGACTCGATGGGATTTGAACCGATAATCATCGTGTTGATGTCAGTGTTCGTGACAATCAATGATGAAAAAATCCCATCTCCGCGTTGGTTAACGTATGGCGTTTCAACGACAATAGGAGCTGTCACCAAGTATCTTCCTGCTGGATAGTAAAGGCTTCCGCCTCTTGGAAGTGATGCCAAAAAGTCAATCCCTGCCTGAATCGCTGCGGTATCATCCGTCACTCCATCCCCAACTGCACCGAACTGTTTTACCGTCACAATTGCATCCAGATTATCCAATGAAAGATACCTTACAGTGGTGCTGACGGGAAGCGATCCAGCCCCCGTGAATGACGCTCCGGAATGTACTAGCCAAGAAACTTGTCCGCTTGCGACGGGAGAAGAGTTGAGCAGGTAAGTCCCAACGGGGATGTCAACTTCCACCGGTGAGCCGTAGGCTGCTGCTGCGGTAAACGCCGCCGTGTCGTCCGTGACGCCATCCCCGACCGCGCCAAAGTCCTTCACGCTGACAATCTGCGAGAGCTTCGCTTCGACGTTGGTGAACACCGAGTCAATCGCAGGCAGCTTGTAGGTGACGTCCTGCGCGTCGACGCTGGCTGCGCTGTCGTAGTTGTAGCCGATGTCGAACACGAACTCATCCCCGTTGTCGGCGCCAGCCGTCAGCGTGACTTGGCTGTAGCCGGTCTCGTTGTAATCTTGGCCAACGATGAGGCGAAGACCGTTGCGGTAGACGAACAGGTTATTGGTCCCAGGCACATATGTGCGGCTCAAGTTGAACACCGTCTGCCCTGCAATCGCTGTGATGACCTGCTGGTAAGTGCTGCCGGCGCTGGAAGTCGGGTCGGTATAGTTGAGGTCTGAGAACACCTGCTCGCCCTTGTTGTTGGTAACGCGGAAGGAGTAGGTGATGAAGTTCGTGTAGATGCGCCCTGGGGAGCCGTTGCGCGAGAGATAGCCGTTGATGGTCCGGATGGGCTGCGCAGCCGGCTGGGTGAGGGCCGCGTCCCAGTAGACCGGTATCGGGTCCGTGACAGGGTTCAGGTTGGCGGAGCCAACGTAGACGTAACCGTTGTTGAGCGGAGATCCGTCGGTGTCGTTGAACGACGGGAAAGGTGACTCGATGATGTATGGCATGGTGTGTTACTTTTCCTCCTTTTCGGATTGTTTCTGGCCGTAGAACTTAGCGTAGGGGCGTAGTTTCTTGATACTATCAGGTGTTTGGCCCCTGAGAAGCTCGGCGGCTAATTTCGGGTTGGTTTGCGCTTCAACAAGGATGTTCAAGGCAACTTTAGACGGGTCTCCTTTTGAAGCGAATCGAAGCAGTGACGAAACAGCGGTGAAGAACCTTGCCCCAGCTCCGACTTTCTCATCGAGACCAGCAGCGATGCGTTGCAGCGCCCCGAGTGAGTTGTTCTTGTTTATGTCGGAGAGATTGCTGCCAATCGCGGTTCTGAGAGCTGTCTGCGATTGGCCTTGGGTCGTTCTTGTTGGACGAGCGAGCAGTTCGTACTGCTTGCGAATGATGTCCAAGGCTTTCATCTCCTTGGAATCTTTGCCGTACACCTTCTCCAGCACGGCTCGCTCTCTCAATCCCTCAATAAGGAAGTCGTTCAGCTTTCCGAAAAGGGCAGCGAACTCGTCTGGCTTTACCGGCTCCGCTTTGTTGAGCGTTGTCTCAACCCGTGAATTGCTCCGCAGATTTTCATTGAGATAGCTGCTAAGCGCATTCTTGAAACCTTCTTCAGCCTGCTTGTTGCCGCGCAAAGCCGCCATGATTTCAGAGGTCATTCCAACAGGGTCGTCTGACTTGAAAATGCTGGTTAAAGCCATTTTAGCGTCCTTGCCGAGAATCTTGTTCGCAGCCATGCCTTGGATGCGCTCCTGCTCGTTCCTGAACGCTTCCTTGGCCTGTTGCCTCTTCTCTTTTTCAATAACCGTTTCGCGCTGTTTTGCGCCGACTTCTTTTGCAGCAAGTTCAGCTTTTGCCTCGGTGGCAAGTTCACGGGCAAGTGTTTTCTCTTGCTGCGCACGCTCAACGCCAGCTTCCGCTGTACGGATGGCCGATTGAGCTTTATCGACAGCAGCCCTTGCAGATGGGAACACTCTGGAAAACTCCCTGTTCTTCCCTTGCATGGCCCAGTTTTCCATGCTCTTGACAGTCGGCGCAGACCCAACTTCTTCGGAGAACTTGTCAACAAACCAGTTGTCAATGGCCTGTTGCGCGGCGGGGTCTCCTTTGACTGACTCCTTAAGCTGCATTAAGGATTCAAGGTCGGACGTGTAGGCGTCGATTGTCTTGCTTGCAGATGTCTTTTTGTTGGCCGCGCTCGTAACAACACCTGAAGCAGGACCGTCGATGTACTTGCGTGCGTAATCAAAAAACAGCCTGTTGGCCCTTGCAAACAGCGGAGAAGCGTTGCCGGCAGTTTCTAGGTCTGCCTTAAGCGAATCTTTCACCATCCCCAGCCAGCGTTGATAGGTGCGGTTGTCGGTGTCTGAGAGTTCTCCCGAAATGTTCCGGTAATCGGAATCAATGTCCTCAACCCTGTTGACCCTGTTTTTGTCCGGTTTCCTAATCAAATCTCGAATCATCTTCGAGAGGTAGTCTGGAATCTGTCCCCGCTTTCCAGCCTCCTTCTGAACACGTTTTAGAGCATCGATGGTATTTGTGTAGTCAACGACAAGATCACCGGCCTCCTCGCGAGCTTTTGCATACGCCTCATCGTGCAGTGCCTTTTCTTCCTTAGCGTTCCTCAGCAGCACCTCTTCAACGGTTTTGCTTGAGTCCGACCGAGACCGGCCCCTCTGCGCCTGAGCAAACTGCTGACCGGCCTGCGTTAGACGCGCCGCGCTGGCTTCAAGAGCAGCATCAGCGGCAATCGCCCCCTGCTGGGCTGCCTTAAGGTTGTTTCTGGACTCGGCGAGAGCATCGTTGAAGGCGCTTATCGCTTCGCGGTTGCCTTTTTCAATGGCGCTGTCTCTGGCGGCTTCAGCAGCTCTGATAAGCTTGTCGTGTTGGGCTTGGATGACGCCTTGAGCGGCCTCAATACCGGCGCCTCCCTGCGGCTGTAGCGTTGCGCCCAAATCAGAAGCAACCGCTTCGCGTGTTTGCTGGCGGATGTTGCGCAGTCCGGAACTGGTTGACATCAGAGCTTCCTGCAATCCAAGCAGCCCTTCGTTACCTGAAATCTCACCGGCGAAGAACGTCGCCCCTGGGGACGTGGGGATACCCTGCTCGATTGCAGTCGCGGCCAGTTCCGCTGGTTTTTCGCCGCCAGCAAACTCCTGCACCGTTTGCTCGGCGCTTCTTCTTCCAGCAAGCTCGGTGCGTTGTTTGCGCGGCATCATCATTGCCGTCCCAAAATCCGTTGGGCGCGTGATGGCACCCATGATAGCGCCTTCTGCTATCTCTCGCGCCGTTGGCAGCCTGCCCTCCATTCCAGCCGCAGCAAATGACGCTCCAGCGCCAATAGCGCCCTCCCTAAGGGCCATGCTGCGTGCGGCAGCAACAGCAGCCTGTGATCCAACTCCAGCAATCCCTGCAATGCGCGAAGCGGATGGGACACCGGTGGCCACTGATGGCGCAAAACTCCCAATGGTTCTGCCTATACTAGCGCCGGTTCTTGCCTCATCGAACCGGCGTTGAGCCAACTCCGCTTGGGTTGGCGGGAAGATTTCTTGCTGAAGTTCTGCTCCAGCTTTTGCACCAGCAACACCGCCGGCGATTCCAACGATTGGATTGGCCGTCAAAGTTCCAGCAAGAGCACCTCCAGCCAGACCGCCGATTGCTGGAGCAATCTGTTCTGCGGCTCCACGCGCCATTGCTCCAAAAAAGGAAGGCTCCATCTCCTGCTTGTACTTCTCCCACGCGCCGGCAAGCGTTGGCGACTGCTCTGGATTGAAGGATGAGCCTAAATCAATCGCGCCCTGCGAAACGAGGTTGTTGAAGAAGTCCCTCGTAGACCGTGAACCGGCTGCCTTCTTAAAGGACTCCACTTCCGTCTGCGTTGGCGCTTCACCGGTCTGAGCCTGTCGAAGCTCAGCGATGAGCTCTGGAGGGACGTTGCGGTTGAGGTTGGCTTCCTCACGGGCCTGGTTGCCAAAGAATGGCTGGGTCTGAAGCTCTCCAGGAGGACGCTCGAACGGGCCGCCTTCGGGGATGTTGGCCGCTTCTTTTGTCGGGATAACATCCTTAAGCTTATTATAAATGTCTGGAATCTCTTCAGGAGAACCCGCCTGAACATCAACCTTTCTTCCGTTAATTTCAATGCGGTAAGTTGGCATTATTCAACAAGTTGAAATTGCACTCCTCTGATCTCTTGCATTTCACCTAGCCTCTTGAAATCAGGACCCGCTCCTTTTTGGACCCTCTTGCTCTCCATCGTACGCCCCTCAGTTTCCTTTTGATCCTGTTCTTTTTGCCTTCCGATTTCGTCAACAAAGTTGACCCTATCAAGCTCTTTTAGGAGATTGTTTTTGAAAGCGGTGTAATTGTCTCCCTTCTTGACCTTTACCCCAAGAATATCCATGTTCTCCTTGGATTTTTCTAGCATCCCTATTTCTCTAGCCCATGCCTTTTCCGCTTCATCGTACCGGCTTGCTCTTTCGGCAGTGTTGATTATGGCCGTAAGTGCTTGTTTTACAAACTCTGGTTTAGCCGTTGCACTGATGTTGAAACTTTTTGCAATTTTCGCATCGTTGTCTGACGTAGCGCCCTTTGTAAAAGCCTGGTATTTTCTAAACGAGTCGCTTGTCAGAATCGAATCAATCTCTTTCCTAAGCTTGGTGATTTCATCTCCACCAAAAGCTGCATTTTTGAAAATATCTGAGACTTTAGCAGTTAACCCAGCGTTCTTTATGGGTGCGTTTTCAAACCTTTTCAGAACGTCGTATGTGTCGCTGGTGAAGCCAATTGGAATAGAACTTTCGGCAGTAAGGATTTTTTCATCAACCTTGTTGAGAGTTCTTGTTGGAGTAGTCCCTAGCTCTTGAATGTCCTTAAGCGCAGCAGCTTCCGCTTTCATGGTCTCAGCCTCGGTCTTAGCAAGCTGCTCCGGAGCGCGTTCCTTGAGGAAGTTAAGTGCTGCTTCTGCTGTTTTAGAGTCTCCGCTTCTTAGAGCGTTCCCATAAAACGAATTTGCCCAAACTGCTGGCTTTGTGTCTTCATTCAACCTGCTACGGACAGTTTGAAGCTCCTTTGCCATCGCTTGCGCCACGGGATTCTGATCCTTGCTGAATGCCTCAATATGGTCATCCATCAGCTTTAGCGCCTGTTCGTTTTCACCGGCTAAACCAAGAAGAGAGGCATTATTCAATGTTTTTGAAAGCTCATCACGGTACTTGTTTGGCAGCGCGTTTCGGATGGCATCAAATCTTTTGCCTTCTTCTGGAGGCAACATGGCGCTGAGTTGTCCAAACTGCTTTACAAGCTCTGGCTGTGGATTCTCGGGATCCATTTTGCCAATGATTTGAGCAAGCCTGACCTGTGCTGCTGCCTGGAGATCTTTGAACTCATCCTTGTTCAAGATGCCCATTGCCGGAGCAATCGCATCCACACCGGCGTCTTCGGCCTTTAAGAAGGCATCAAAGGCCGTGCCTACCTGCGTCTTTCTTTGCTTCTCGGCTTGAAGTGCCTGTAGCTGTTGGTTGAACCCAAACGCTGCGCGTCCTGCTGCTGCCGCGCTCTGCGCCATCTGTTGCCTTTGGCTCTGGATGCCAAGTTCGGCCTGCTGCAAGCGAAGCGGAGCCAGTTGTTGCTCGAGGGCCTGCTGTGCGCGTGCGGCCTTAATGCCCTCGATGGCCGAGAGACCTTGCAGCAAGTTGCCGCCAAACGCACCGGTGTTTGGTTGCGGGATGGAGATGTTGAAATCGGCCATAAAGTTAGATTGCGTTTTGAAAATCAACTATACCGGCAACCCCTCTGGAACAGCTATGCCTTGTCCAATTCTTCCAAATCCAGAAATGCCACTTCCACCACCGCCAACGCCAAGCATATTCAGCAGGGCAAAGTTTTGTAATCCGCCAGAAAACGCGTTTGCCGCGCCCGTCATACCGGCAATCTGAGCGTTTGCCGCACCGGTGATGCCGGCAGCTTGAGTTGCTCCCTGTTGAGCCAAAAGGTTACTGATTGCCCCACCAGACTGAATGCCCATGTTAGCCGTGCCGGCAGCAGAAGCCTGACCGATGTTGAGTAGGTTCTGAGCAGCGGTTTGACCAGCATTAGCAAGACCAGCAAACTTCGCGTACTGCTGTTCAATGAGCGAGTTGAGAAGCTGCGGCCTGAGCTTGCCAAGCATTGCCTGCGTGTCCTCGGCGCCTCGACGACCGGTGGCTGAAGCGTTCGCAAGCAAAGCGGCCTCGCCTTGACGAGTGAGTTCTTGGAACAGTGGCCCCTGCTCGATTTGCTGGATGGCCTGCTGTTGTTGTTGCCTTCCGATTTGCTCGTATTGTTGATCCTGAAGGATTGGATTCAGAATGGCCTGTTGTTGCTCAAAGCCTTGCGCTTCAATGTCACGAATACCCTTGTCAGTTTCCAGTTTGAACTGAGCAATGAGGTCTTCTCGCGCCTGTTTGATAGCGGTTTTTCCTTTTTGTCCTTCTGCAAGAGTCGGCTTTTTGTACGCCGCAGACTTCTGGAAGTTAGCAAGTTCCTGCTCTCTGTTGCGAAGATACTCGTCAACATTCGACTGCGTGATTTGAGAGAGCTGCGTGAACTGCGGCGATTGCCTCGCCTGAAAGAGCGCCTGTTGACGCGCCTGCTCTCCACCAAGACCGGCAAGGCGCTGCATCTGTTGGATGGCACCTGCTCCTGCGCCGATATACTCCTGCGTGAGGTCAGGTCTTCCAGCCGTAACGTATGGCGCAAGAATCTCGCGCATCGTATCAAACTGACGACGCTGTTCAGCAATGGCAGCGTCTTGACCTTTCTTCTGCGCATCAGCAGCGGCGCGTGCAGCAGCCGATCCTTTTTTTGCTGCCATTGCCTGCGATGCAACACTGGCAGCAATACCGCCACCAAGTAAAGCGGTTCCGCTAACTCCAAGGGCTGTAGCCGCACCTACACTGCCGGCAGCAAGGGCCCCTCCTACACCTAATCCAAATGCAATTCCAAATGACATTTCTAGTCCTCCTTAGTTTCTTGATTTAACAAAGCCTTTGCCTCTTCATATTTTATGAAAGAGTTGCTTTTTCTAATCAAAGTATTTTCAAGAACTTCAACGCTGGTTTCATTGGTTGGATGAATGGTTGCAAACTTCATCTCTTCAACGATGTAAAGCACCTTGCGGACATTCGGTTTTGAAATGAAGTAACATGGCGCAACAAGGTCTTCGATAACGCCATCAATCATCACGCGAGCTTTACCGGTAAGCACCACATTGAAGTGTTCAGTAAGATGCTCGTGTCCGATGACAAAACTTCCGGCTGGCATCGTTATCTCGCGCATATAAACCCCTGGAGCAAAGTTATGCTTCAGAGGACATTCAACTTGCGATTTGTTGACGAGAAGGTCTCTTTCGAGATTCTCAATCTGATCGTTTATAGAAACTGAAACTGTTGATTCCATTTTTTTTAAGTCACTTCCCTCCCAGAAGCCATGATAGTGAGCGAGGTTGCTGCGCTTGCGGTCGTTGAGATGATGCCGCCGGACTCAAGAACCTGCCCGACGAGCTCTGGGCAGGTGTAGGTCTCATTCGGTACGACGACCTTCGAGGACAAGATGCGGTTGCTGGCAGCAACAGAACCCGAGGGCGTAATCAGGTTCACCGAGA
>JACCDO010477271.1_pt1 | contig 14805 bp, 11 predicted proteins | sample 7446101 | NCBI WGS metagenome assembly JACCDO01 (sample SAMN15323440, study PRJNA562643) | freshwater metagenome | isolation source: river surface water | place: USA:Blue River Watershed | collected 2017-08-16
AAATATGCGACAAAATTATGGTGAATATAATACAGAGAATCCAAAGAAGAAACCAATTCCTGATCCTACTCCTACTCCTACTCCTACTCCAAATACTAATTTAATTACGTCGCCACCTGTAGCACAAGTAGAATCACCTGTAGCACAAGAAGCACCTGTAGCACCTGTAGCACCTGTAGCACCTGTAGCACCTGTAGCACAAGAAGTAGCACCTGTAGCACCTGTAGCACCTGTAGCACAATCTGAAGCACCTGTATCACAAGTAGAAGCACCTGTAACACAAGTAGAATCACCTGTAACACAAGTAGAATCACCTGTAACACAAGTAGAATCACCTATAACACAAGTAGAATCACCTATAACACAAGTAGAATCACCTGTAGCACAAATAGAAGCACCTGTAGCACAAATAGAAGCACCTGTAGCACAAATAGAAGCACCTGTAACACAAGAAGTAGCACCTGTAGCACAAGAAGTAAATGAAGAAACAAAAGAAGAAGTAACAAGCACTGAATCAAATACAGAATCAAGTGAAGATGATGCTGAAGTAAAATATACTGCTTTTAATATAACAAGTCAAAAAAGAAAACACGTAAGTCCTGATGAAGCAGAAAAAGCATTGAAAATCATTATTAAATATAAAAATGATAATGAACTTTTGGATGAAATCAAACAATTATATGTTTCAATTGCTTGTCATTTAATAGGAAAAGGAGGTGATGAATATACTAACATATTTATGAATGAAATAACTGTAGATAAATTACATAATCATATTATAAATATATGGAAAAGAGAATATGAATTATCTGATAACGTAAAAATGGGTTCAAAAGTAGTTGATTTTATGATAAAATATGAATTAAAATAATTTTAAACTACAATAATATAATACATATTTATAAAATACTTTTTTTTATGTATTATTATAAATGACTTAAAAAGATAATACTATATTAATAATATAATGACAGAAACAATTGCAATTAATATAAAAGATGATGATATTATTAAGACCGATGAAGGTTTAATATTTAATCCATATAATCCATTAAATTCTGAGATTACATTGAATGATGTTCAATATATTCTCACAAAATATGGAATTCCATCTAATATCTTTAATTTTGAACTTTATCGACGTGCATTTATACATCGTTCTTATACTAAACGTCCAGCATTTGAAAATGTGCAACAAAATATAACTATTGTTGAAAAACCAAATGATTGTATGCCTTTAAGTAGTAAATCTAATGAACGTCTTGAATTTTTAGGAGATGGTGTATTAGAATGTGTTACAAAATATTATTTATACAGACGATTTCCAAAGGCAGATGAAGGTTTTATGACAGAAAAGAAAATTGCAATAGTTAAAAATGAGGCAATTGGAAAAATTGCATTAGAAATGGGGTTACAAAAATGGTTAATAATTTCCCGCAATGCGGAGGAAAAGAAAATACGAACAAATCTTAAGAAGCTAGGCTGTTTATTTGAATCATTTATAGGTGCGTTATTTTTAGATTTTAATAAAATTCAAGTTCATGATGATGAAGGTTGGTTTGAAAATATATTTGTAACTGGTCCAGGGTTTCAAATGGCACAAAAGTTTATTGAAAATGTGTTTGAACGTCATATAGATTGGGTTGCATTAATACAAAATGATGATAATTATAAGAATATTTTACAGGTAAAAATACAAAAGGAATTTAAGGTAACACCTCATTATTTAGAAATATTAAATGATCCGGAAGAGGGGTATAAAATGGGTGTATATTTATGTTTAGGTCAGCCAATATATAATGTGCGTATAGAAGATGCAATTCATATAAATACATTAAATAATTTTAAGGGAGTGCAAGATTATTTATCGGCACACGATGATAAAATATTTTTATTTTTAGGAGAAGGTCAACATAAAATTAAACGCAAGGCAGAACAAATAGCGTGTAATGAGGCGTTAAAATATTTACAAATTTAATATTATATTAATAATGCAAAAAAGTTATTAAAAAATTAATATAATAAAAATATATAATAATATGAATCCTTTAGAGGCATTAAAAGATAGATTAAAAGTAAAGCCAAAGGTGGAACATAAGGTTGGAGTAAAAGTAATTATTGCGCCTCCAGCAGAAGAAGCAAAAAAAGAGGAAATAAATAAACCGATTTCTTTAAAAGATGAAGAATCAACTAATAATCAAGTAGAACAAGAAGTTCCAATAAAACGAGATTTAAAAAGAACAGAAATATTAGTTGATAAAGATGATGGAAAAAGAGCGCAAGATATTTTAGAAAAAATAAAACAAAAACGTTTAACTGCCGTAATTCAAAAGAATCCGGAAGCACCAAAACAACCTCTTTTGCCAAAACCTTCTGTAGCACCGGTGATACAAGAACCTACAAAAAAGAAACCAAAAAGATTATCACAAGATATTTTGTTAGTTGAAGAAGTAGAAGAACCAAAAATTGATTTGCCAGAAGGAGGACCTCGATTAGAAATAAAGGATAATATTAATGCAAATAAACCAATTGCATTAGATGGTATTGTTGAAGAGCCATTAAAAGAAGAAGAGATTTTTGTTGAACGACCAAAACCAAGAAAACGTATTGCAAAAAGAGCTGAAAAAGGCGTTAAAGAAATTGGTCCAGAAATTATGATTACAATCGGCGACACACCATTGCCTAAACGTTTGCCGCCACCTTCTATTTATGATATGAAGGTTTCCAGTTATTATATGAATAATCGCGAAATTTTCGTTAATTTTATCAATAACTTATTTGAACCCTATAAAGATGACCTATTAGATGAAACAAAAGGTATTACTTGCGAAGAGATTAGTAAAGATACCGGCGAAATCGGTTTATTAACTCACCAAAAAATTGTTAGAGATTATATGAATTTATATACACCATATCGTGGCTTATTATTATATCACGGTCTTGGTTCAGGTAAAACGTGTAGTTCAATTGCTATAACTATTGCTGTTGCAGAAGGACTTAAAAAATCCGGAAAAGTTATTATTATGACTCCAGCATCATTACGTCGTAATTATATTGAAGAAATTAAAAAATGTGGTGATTTATTATTTAGAAAAAAGCAATTTTGGGAATGGATTTCGATTGATACTAATCCTGAGTTAGTTGGACCAATGTCCGCTGCACTTGGACTACCTCAGGAATATATTCGCAGAAGAAATGGAGCATGGTTAGTTAATGTTAGAAAACCAGAAAATTATGGCAATTTGTCTGCATCAGATAAAAAATCATTAAATGATCAATTGGATGAAATGATTCGTAATAAATATACATTTATAAATTATAATGGTTTACGAAGAGAAAGATTTAAACAACTAACAAATGGTTATGAAAAAAACATATTTGATAATTCCATTGTTGTAATTGATGAGGCGCACAATTTTATTAGTAGAATTGTTAATAAAGTAAACAAGATCGCTAAATTTAATGAAAAGAAACGCGGTCCAGATGCAGTATTGCCAAATTCTCTTGCATTACAATTATATGAATTTTTATTGAGATCCGAAAATTCACGTGTAGTATTATTAACTGGAACTCCAATAATTAATTATCCAAATGAAATAGGTATTTTATATAATATTTTGAGAGGATATATTAAGACATGGACATTTAATATAACAACTGAAAGCAATAAAAAAGTATCAAACGAAGAATTAAACGAAATATTTTCAAAAGAAAAAGTTTTAGATTACTATAATTATGTTCCTAGCTCAAAAACTTTAACAATTACCAGAAATCCATTTGGTTTTGAGAATAAAATTACAGCAAGTTCTGGATATAAAGGTGTTACAAATGAAAAGAAAGAAATTAAAGATGAGAAAGGCATCGTAACATATGAAGAACGAGGTGCAATTACAGATGATGAATTTTTAAAACGTATGGTTAAACTATTAAAAAAATATGAACTAACAGTAAATGCAAATTCAGTTAAAGTTGAATACTATACTGCATTGCCAGATACATTAGAAGAATTTACAAATAATTTTATTAATAAAGAAACAGGTGTTGTTTCAAATATGGAAAAATTTAAACGTCGTATTCTTGGGCTAACATCATATTTCCGTTCTGCACAAGAAGAATTATTACCCAAATATGATAAAGAATTTGATAAAGAAATAGTTTTATGTCCAATGAGTGATTATCAGTTTTCTATTTATGAAGGTTATAGACAAGAAGAAAGAAAAAGTGAAAAACCAAATAAGAAAAAATCGGCAGGTAATGTGGATTTAGATGGTTTATTTAAAGAACCATCATCAACATATAAAATATTTTCACGTTTAGCATGTAATTTTGTTATGCCTAGACCACCTGGAAGACCTACTCCTGCAGAATATAGAGTAATTGAAAGCAAATTAAAACAAGGTAGATTGTATGTATGGTTAAAAGAAAAATATATAGAACGTAAAGGTGAATTTGATCCAGATATACAACAAAAGTATGATGAATTAATTCAATATATAACAGATGAAAATTTAACAAAATATGAAAATGAATTAAAAGGTTTGTTAAGTCAATATATTGATAAATATTTAACGGAAGATTATAAAGAATCAATAGTTACTTATTTACGTGGAACCCATTTAAAAACTATTATTTTAGATAAGTCAAAAAATAAAAATGAGGATGAACAAGAAACTCAAATTATAGCAGTTCAACAGATTAATCCAAAAGCTGATAAATTAGAAAAAATGCGTTTAGAAAAAGAACAAAAAGAACGTATTAAGGCAGAAGCAAAAGATTTAAAGGAAAAAGAAAAACAAGTAAAGGAACTTAAAAAGGCAGAAGAAAAGGCAGAAAAAGAAAAGGAAAAAGCTGCTGCAAAATTAGAAAGAGAAAAAAGAAAACAAGAAGAAAAGGCAGAAAAGGATTTAAAGAAGGCAGAAGAGAAAGCAAAAAAAGCAGAAGAAAAAGAATTAAAAAAGTTGGAAAAAACGAAAAAAAAACCTTTACCAGATGAATTAGATGTAGTGGAAGAAAAAGAAAATGAAGATAATGATTCAGATGCTTTTTGGGAAGAGCGTCTTAAAGAGCCAATAAATTATGATGAAGAAGAGAAAGAGGTAGAAAATAATAGCGATATGGATAAAGAAGAAGAAATGGTTGAGTTAAAAGGAGGTGCTGATCCAACAATAGTAGAAGAGAATCCGGCAGAAAATTTTATTGATAATTATCCTGATGATGATGGTGTTTTGGCTGTGCGTTTAGATGGTTATAAAGATGAAGATGCAATATTAAGAGAAGCGGATGAATTGGAAGGCGATGAAATTTTAGAACAAATGGGTTCAGTTGAATACAAAGAAGCAATTAAGAATGCATTACGTTATTTACAGTTACATTCAAGTGAATATTTATCACCACAAGGTTTAGAAACATATAGCCCTAAATTTTTAGAAATGCTAAATAATATTGATGATCCTGAAAATAAAGGATTACATTTAGTTTATAGTCAATTTAGATCTATGGAAGGTATTGGTATTTTTTCTCTTGTATTGGAAGCAAATGGATATTCACGATTTAAAATTAAACGCACTGGAACAGATGGTTGGGAAATTAATATGGCTGAGGAAGAAATGGGTAAACCTTGTTATGCATTATATACAGGCACGGAAGATGATGAAGAACGTGAAATAATACGTAATATTTATAATGGTCAATGGGAATTCATACCAAACAATATAGCGACAGAATTAAGAAAACGTAGTAGTAATAATAATATGGGTGAAGTGATTAGAGTATTAATGATTACAAGTGCTGGTTCAGAAGGTATTAACTTGCGTAATACACGTTTTGTTCATATTATGGAACCTTATTGGCATCCAGTGCGTGTTGAGCAAGTTATTGGTCGTGCTCGTCGTATTTGTTCACATCAAAATTTAGCAAAAGAATTACAAACGGTGCACGTTTATGTATATGTTGCTACATTTACTGAAAAACAGGTAAAAAGTGATCATGCAAAGGAATTGAGACTAAAGGATGTATCAAAATTACCTCCATATGCACCACAATCAACTGACCAACTTTTGCTTGAGATATCAAATATTAAAGAAAATTTGACAACACAATTATTAAAAGGAGTAAAAGAATCTTCAATTGATTGTGCCACACACGCAAAATCAACATCAAAAGAAGGATTAGTTTGTTTATCATTTGGTCAACCTGGAATACAAGATTGGACATATAATCCAACTATTTCTCAAGACGAAAATGATACCGTTGCAGATATAAATAAAGTAACAATAGATTGGGAAGGCCGTGAATTTACATTAAAATCAACAGGAAAGAAATATATATTAAGAATGGATACAAGAGAAGTTTATGATTATGAAAGTGTAATTAGAGCAAAACAAGTACCAGGTATGAGACCAATTAAAATAGGAAAATTACAAAAAAATGCAAAAGGAGATTATGAGATTGTTAAAGATAAAATATAATTTATTCTTCTGCTAAAAAATCTTCTAATATATTATTTGAACATGTATTTGATTTTATTGATACTAACTGACTAACAAGATTAAATATATTATCTAATTTGTTAGTTAAGTCATCTATTTTATCGCTTAAAATTCCTATTTGTTTTATAACCTGACTATTACTTATTAATGGTTCTTGTTTTACTGGTGTTGTTGATGTTATAGGTGTTATTGGCATTGTATCGCGCGTTATAGTAGTTTGTTGTTTTCCTGACGGCAATGGCATTGATTTTTGCTCTTCATATTGTATTATTGATGGATCATTTTGAATAGGTAATGTTGAAGGAACAGTTTTAAGTTTAGAGAAAATATTGTTGGTGGATGTAGTATTATTGTCAGAAACATCTTCCCATGTAACTTTCTTTTTTTCAACAACATTGAGAGTTATATTATTTGAATTATCAAGATTTAAGTATTTTAATTTAGAGCCTGTGTTAGTTTTATCTATGGTCATAGGTTGATTATTTGGTTTCATTGAAGTTTCTTGAGGTTGTAGCCAATTTTTTACATCCTGACTTGGTTCAGGTATGTATGTATTATATTCTCTTTCTGCCATTTTGTCAGCAACTAGATTATCCATTGATTTAATCTTTTCATCAGTATTTTCATAACTTAAATTTATTTCTTTTGGTTTTGGTTTATTAATTAATGAATCAAATTCATTTTTCCTTTTTTCGTAGTCATTTACGAATATTGTTTGTCTTTGGTTCTGTAAATCTTCAATAGTATATGGTTCTAAAACTTCATTGCCAATATTAATAAGTTTTTTTTGTTCTTCTTTTAAATTTGGAAATAGTTTGTTAATAGCTAATACCATTTGAGATAAAAAATGTTTATTTGCTGAAATTAAGGATGAATTTGGATTTAATTTAGAAGAAAATAATGTTATATTTTTATTAAATACAATACGAATAGTTTCAATATAGGATGAATTTGTATTAATACCTAATTCATCTAAAAGAACATCCCATAAAAGATGAATATTTTCTTTTTTTATAAATGCTGACATATATTATAATAATTATTAGTTAAATTTTTATGTTATTATTTCGCATATATATTATGTTAATATCCTTAAAATCGTTAGAACTAACACCAACCAATTTAGAAAATTTATCTAAAATCATACAACGTGCAAATAATACATTTTACGATAAAATAATTAAAACAAACTATACAAATAAAAATGGAAAAATAAATGTAAAATCAAATAAATTAATAATGAATTTCTTATAAAATGTGTCTATACGTTAAATAATATAAAATAATTATTTAACATATATTATTGTTAGTTGATGATTTATATTAATCATAATTTAAAAGCAATATTTATTCATATTCCTAAAACGGGTGGTTCATATATTGGTTATACATTAGTGAAATATTATGGTTTTATTTGTTATAATGAATTATTAAGTAAGCAACGTCCTGATCATATAGACTTATGTGGAGAAAATACAAAGAATGTAGGTATAGAATTATATGATAAAACATTCTTAAATAAAAAGATAGGAATACTAACATATTGTAAAACAAGTGATTATTTAAATCAACAAATGAATATGAACGAAGAAAAATGGAACACATATTTTAAATTTTGTTTTATTCGTAATCCATATGATCGATTAGTTTCATCATGGAATCATATTAGTAAAGTATTTAAATATAATATGAGTTTACTCGATTATTTAAATCAAAACATAAATAATATTTCAGATATAGAATATGCACATCTATTTTTACAACAAAAAGAACATATAAGTGAGATAAATGGGTTATGTGGAGTTAATTGTATAGGTAGATTTGAGAATTTAGAAAATGATTTTGTTAGTATATTGCAAACAATGGGAATAAAAAATATAGTGCATATATCTCAAAAAATAAATGTTTCACAAAATATAAATAAAAATGCAAATTTTATTAATTTGGATGAACTAACAATAAAAAAATCAAATGAAATATTTAAAGATGATTTTAATACATTTCATTATAAATCTTCATTATAATAAACTTTTCGAAATTTTTCCATATATTCATCTTTTAAAATATGTGTTTTTAAATAATGTTGTGTTATTTTGTCTTCTAACATATGTATAATAAAAAATATAGAATATATTCCACATTCAGTATTTCCATATTGATGTTCTATAGGATAATTTTGATCGAATTTAAATTTAATTGGTTTTGTTAGTTTAAGGCCTTGGTTAATAACATTTTCAGCAAATTGTTGAACTTCTTTTGGTGCTTTATCTCCAGCACTATCAAAGAAAAATATTGTTCCTTTTTTACAATTTATAAATAATGATATCCAATGACTTCCACTTTTGTAATGTGGATCCGTGTTAAATATTATACCAATTTTAAATTTACCTTTTTTAATCATATCTGCTAAACTAAAATGACATAATTCTTCCCAAACACATTCACCATAAGCCATATGTGTATTATAATCTATTGGAGATGGTCCTAAAAAATCAAAGCATTTATATTTTTTTTCGTATTGATTCATAACATTAATAATATCAAGACTAGATAGCCATTCATTTGGATTTTTTTTCCATTCATCAGGTGATTCAGGAGCAAAAGCATCTAAAAGTTCTTTTTCAATTTGTTTATCTTTTGTAATTTTACTGATCCAGCATGATTCTTTGTTGCAATATTTGGCCATATAATTTTTTAAAGAAGACCATATTTCTTTGGCATCATTTGTGTTAATTGTATTATCTGGGTGTCTTTTATTCCATAATGTCTTAAGTTTATTTAAATCTTCAGTGGAATAACATGTATATGTTTCATTATCTTTTGATTCAGGGCTACAATTTAATTTATGAAATGATTTATTATTTTTTTTTCCTGAACCGTATAATATTTTTTTAATAATATTATTATTTTTATTTGTTTTTGTTAGTTTATTACGTTTTTTAGACTTATTGTTTGTTTTATTTTTTTTATTTCTTTTTGTTTTCATATAATAATGCTATATTTTTCTTTTCATTAAAATTATTATTATCTTTAATTCTTGGAATAATAGAGTGTTGCTTAATATTACGTCGTGACATTTCAAACCAATTATTATTTAATTCATCAATATTTTCAACCCCTTCACTAGGAAATATATTTTTTTTATGGCGTTTATTTACTTCTAATTGTTGTTGTATTTCTATTTTATCAACAGAATATAATAATTCAAATTGTTTATGAACTAACTCTTTTGATTCTTCATCTTCGCTTGCATTTCCGACGTCAGAATGTTCTTCAGAAAAGTAGTCTGGTTTGTCATCATTATAATAATCTTCTGGGTCATCGCTGTCATCATTGCATTCAGACACTACCTCTTTCTCTACCTCTTTTTCGGGAACATTCCCGGAACGTTCTTTTTCAAGCTCCCCATTTGCATCAACCACCTTTAAATAATATATTGCCTTATCAACAAAATAATTAAAACCAGTTTCCACATCATTTAATAAATCTTTCGGCTTATCACCTTCATATAATTTATTAAATAATTCTTCCACTCTTTTTTTATAATTTTGTTTATCATTTATTTTTTGTAAATCTTCACTACTATCTTTCTTATGTTTATTTAATTTACTTAATTGAGTTTTACTTATTAAACAATTTAATGTTAGTTGATTTATTAAATCTTCATTCATTATAAATTATATTTATAATAAATCATTATCTATTTAATTTATTATTTATTTCTTTACTTCTTTACTTCTATATTTTTACATCTTTTGATTGTTGTCTTGTTGCATTATTAAATAAACCATAACCAACCTCATTTTGATATAAATTAGTATTTTTCTTATTAAATGATTCTTGCTTAAATAAATTTGGAAATGGCTGTTGCACCTTATTTGAATTTTCCCATTTAACATCATATAAACTACTACCTGATGATGGAACATAAACCGATTGGCTACAATTTTGTAATGCATATACTTGATTTCTTAATTCAGATTCAACATTTACATTTGAACTATATCCAGACCACGGCGCTGTATCATTTCCTGGATTAAATACACGAGGTAAACTATATGTTGCCATTTGTTTTAATGGTGTTTGAATAGGTTTTCTTAAATCTATAATAGGTAAAATAGAATATTTTGTTGATGCTGGGACTGCACTTAAATATGGTTGCAATTCTTCAGATGGAACATTACGCATATATGTTCTTAAATTAGTTGTATATTGTCTTTGTGAAGTCGGTTGGTCTTGAAAACTATAAATATTCATTTAAATATATAAATATAATAATATAATAAATAAAATTAATTTAAACATAACTTTTCTAATTATTATAACGATGTGCGGCATTTTTGCATTTTTAAATAATAATCACGAATACAGTGAATATAAAGAAGGAACATCCTATGATACTTCTGCTAACGCTAATAGCTCCAATACTAAAATTGAATCTGCTTTTCAACTTGAAGTTATTAAAGGTGAATTCCTAAAAGGAATTGGTCGTGGTCCTGAAGATACTAAATTTGAGTCTAGCACCAATAATTTTTTGTTGGGATTTCACAGATTAGCAATTAATGGATTAAATGAAAAATCCAGTCAACCTATGTCTTTATGTGGCATTACTCTTATTTGCAATGGAGAAATCTATAATTATAAGAAATTATATAATTATATGGGAATTGTAGCTTCTACTGATTCCGATTGTGAAGTTATTATTTATTTATATATGAAGTATGGAATTCAACATGCATTAACTATGATGGATGGAGTATATAGTTTCTTATTATATGATAATAGAGAACCAGAAAATCCTAAAATATTTGTTGCAAGAGATACATATGGTGTTCGACCATTATATATTTTACAGAAAAAGGACAATGATCCATATAATAAAAATAGAATTATTGCATTTGCATCAGAATTAAAATGTTTACATCACTTTTATGAAAATGGAGGACCAAAGAATTATATGTTAGAACATTTTAGACCAGGAACATATAGCGAGTTTAAATTATCTGGAAAGCAATGGATTCATAAATTTAATAAGCCACATGTTATTCCAGCATTTTCAAATACAGTTATTACAAATGGTTCAGAAGAAGTTTATGCATTAATTGCTGAATTCTATAGTCGCATTAATTCATTATTACATTTAGCAGTTAAAAAACGTTGTATGACAACAGAAAGACCAGTTGCTTGTTTATTATCTGGAGGTTTAGATAGTAGTTTAATTGCTGCATTAGTTGCAAATTATTTTAGAGCAGAAGATAAAATTATTGAAACATACAGTATTGGTTTAGAAGGTTCTGAAGATTTGAGATGTGCTAGAATTGTGGCAGAATGGATTGGATCAAATCATACTGAAATATTGGTTCGCGAAGATGATATGTTTTATGTTATTCCTGAAGTAATTCAAACAATTGAAAGTTATGATACTACCACTGTTAGAGCAAGTTTAGGTAATTATATTTTAGGCAAATATATTTCAGGTAATTCTGAAGCAAAGGTTATATTTAATGGAGATGGATCTGATGAAGTATTTGGAGGATACTTGTATATGGATAAGTGTCCTGATGATATTGAATTTGATAGAGAAACTAGAGAACTACTTAAAAATATACATGCATTTGATGTTTTACGTTCTGATAAATGTATTTCTTCTCATGGTTTAGAACCTCGAACACCATTTTTAGATAGATGTTTAGTTAATTATGTGCTATCAATTCCTCCATATTATAGAAATCATATGAATATTTATTACGGTAGACACGGAATAATTGAAAAGGTTTTATTACGTGGTGCATTTACTGAAGCATATTTTAGAGATTCATTAGAAAGACAAATTTTACCGGATGAAATTTTATGGCGTAAAAAGGAAGCATTTAGTGATGGTGTTAGTAAGAAAGAGCGTTCCTTATTTACCATTTTACAGGAAAAAATTGCTGAAAAGTTAACTGAAAAGACAGATAGAGTATTTGAAGCAACTATACAAACTGAAAAAATTTATTATAAGAGTATTTTTGAAATGTATTATCCAGAATGTGAGAATATTATTCCTAATTATTGGATGCCAAAGTATATTGATGCTCAAGATCCAAGTGCAAGAACTTTACCAATGTATGAAAAAAAACCAGAAACAGAACAAATAAAAAATATTATTGAAAAGGAAGAAAGAGAAGAAGAGGAAAGAAAGAAAGCAAAGAAATTAGCAGCAGCAATGGGACAAATGGCTTAAAACAAAAAATAAAAAATAATAAATAATAAAAAAATAATAGAAACTAATAAAAAATATAATAATTAAAATTTATTTAATTATTATATAAATGGGAAACAATTATGAATTAACCAAATTTCAATCAAATGCAATGAATATGGCATTAGTTATAACATGGATTTTATATGTTGCAATACTTTTCGGATTATCAGCAAATGCACCAGATTATTTAGATGAATTACAATATTATGTTCGTTTATATGTTAGTTTATTTTTAATTTATAGATTTAATCCTTTTAGACGCGTAAAATTTACATTTTTAGATGCAAAAATTGGATTCAGTGCTGGAATATTTTTATTAACTACAATATTTATTGGAAATAGCACAACTAACATAATGGATAATATAAAAAAATATATTTAATCTAATTGATAAATTTCCAAATGCTTATTTAGACGTTCTTTAACTTCAGGCATTATATTTTTTAATTTAAGATTTTCTTTTCCGCGCATTATTTCAACTGAATTATACCAATATGATCTATTTTCTGTTGACCAACGCCATTCAGATACTTTACCAAGTAATAACCAAGTTTTTACACCTAATATTCCAGCTAAATGAACAATATATGTATCAATTGTTATTAATAAATCAATATTTTGTAAAATAGCAATAGTATCTATAAACGGCTCTTCAGTATCTATATCATAATGATGAAGTTTATCTTTGAATGATATTTTATTTATTTCTTTTTCAACTTCAGATTTTCGTTGTAAACAAATTAAACTAACAGGTAAATCTAATAGAATACCAAATTCTTCCAAAGGTATATATTTTTCTAAATAAGATTCTAATAATCCATTATATACAATTGCAATTTTAAATCCATTCAAATTATTTAATTTATTTTTCCAAAATAAAGTTTTTTCTTCATTTGTATTAATATAATTTATTTTATTTGGAGTAATGTTAGTTAACCCTAATTTATAAGGCCCAGACATTGTATACATTTTATAATCATATCTATAAAATTCAATTGGTTTTATATCTGTAATCATTCTTATATTTGACCAATTACTAATTTTAAACATATTTCCAACTATTTTATTGCATAAAAACGTGAATTGAATACTTGGATATTTATCTGCTATTTCAGCCAAAAATCTAAAATATTGTATATTATCTCCTATTCCTTGTTCATATATAACTAACACATTATTACATAAAGTTATTCCATCCCAATATTCAACGCCATCTATATCAACACGTTCTTTTAATTTTGTTTGAGAATTAATACTATTATTATCTAAACGTCGTTCATATAATTTATAACCAATCTTAAAATTTTTAAGAGCTAAATAACAAAAAGATGCATTATAAATATAATTTGATTCTGTTGTTCGGGATAATGTATAATAATATATGCCTTTTTTATATTCTTTCATTAAATAGTATATTTCAGTTAATGAATATTTTGTTGAATTATTATTTGCATCAATTTCAAGACTACGCAATAAACTTTTTTCACATAATTCATATTTATTTAAATGACGATAACAACAAGCAATATTATTATATACATCTGCAATTTCTGCCATAAGTAATACCTTTTTAAAATACTTTAACGCATTTTCATATTGTTTTACATTAAAATAACAAACACCTATTTCATTAATAGTTACACCATATGTGCCTGTATTATTTGGTATTGTTTTAATAAATTCAATTAATTCTTCAGCAGCAGCTTGAAAACATTGTTCTTCTTGATATAGTTTGGCTAGTTCTTGTCTATATTTACCCTTAATATTTGTATTTAGTTGTTTATATATTTCAAACATATCGTTATAACATTTAATTGCTCTTACTGTTTCACCTTTAGAAACATAATTTTGTGCTTCTTTATATAATTTCTTAGTATCTTCTAAATTTGGCATAATAATTATTGTAATATTTAATTATAATTTTCATAACTTTTTACCTCAAATATTTTTGAATTATAATTTAAATTTATTTTATTTTTTACATTAAATCTTAGATCATTTGTATTATAAACACTTCGTGCTAATTTAATAAATTCTTCATCAAACTCCTTATTTCTTTCTTTAGCTCTAATA
>JACCDO010956653.1_pt1 | contig 14804 bp, 11 predicted proteins | sample 7446101 | NCBI WGS metagenome assembly JACCDO01 (sample SAMN15323440, study PRJNA562643) | freshwater metagenome | isolation source: river surface water | place: USA:Blue River Watershed | collected 2017-08-16
AAATACGCCATAAGAACCTCCACCAGAACTAGTAACTCCTCCTCCAGCTCCACCACCTACTATTATAGTATTAATATTATTAATAGTATCATTAAATTGTATTGTTCCTGTAACACTAGCACCAGATGCTGTGTTGTTATTATATAAAATAACTGAATAATAACCATTTGAATAATTATAAGAATATGAATTAGTTCCAGATATAGTAAAAGGTAAAGGTTCATATTTTGCAAAAATCTGACTTAAATCTGTTCCATCTGATAATTTATAACCTACATTGTAACCTAAATTATTGCCAGGTGCAAAAATTTCGTTCAAATCTTTTTCAATACCAGCAACTATAGTTTTGAAACCAGTTGGAGTAGTATAAGGAGTTTCACTTGATAAATGCTGAAAAATTTCTGATAAATCTTGATATTGACTTGTATTTTGATTAAGAGTAATATATTTTGTTTCTGGATTAACACTCATTTTATATATTTAATAAATAAAAAAATGATTTAAATTTAAAAACATATTAGAATAATATAGTTAGATAATATAAGACATGATAATCCCAGTTAAATGTTTTTACTTGCGGTAGACATTTCTTAACTCATGATTATTTAGAATATAATGAATAATACTTTTAATATATAATATTTTAAATATATCAAAAGAAAATTATTTTAAGTCTTTAAGTTATTTTTATTTCAATTTTTTAATTACTTATTAAATTCAGCTGACTGACTTATGCTTCTTCCTATATAATTTAATGGATCAAATGATAAATTATCTCCTATTATTTTCTTCAACACATCATCACCTTCTAACTTTTCTAATGTAGGATTGTCACTTGTTAGTATTTTTCTTAATCTCTCATGAATTTCCAGTCTATTATATCCCATTTTTACACCGTTTATTATTATCTCTTCACTAATAATATTATTCATATGTTTATGAACTTCTTTATGAATATATTTAAAATTAAACTGTAATTTATGTATTACATTTATGGTTTCATTTAATATATATTCAACTAATAAAAAACACTCCGGAAAAATAATACGCTTTATTGCAGAATCATCTAATGAACGTTCTAACCATTGATTTATATATGTTTGATTCATATTTTGTTCCTGATTTATCACAAATCTACAAAGAGAACAAATTTTTTCACAATTTATTGGATTCTTTTTATATGGCATTGCAGATGAACCAACTTGATGTTCCTCAAAATCTTCATATACTTCTTTTTTACTTGACAATAATCGTAAATCATTCATCATTTTATAAATACTTTGACATAAACCACTTAATAAATGAATATATTCAACATCATATTTACGTGAATAAGTTTGACCACATACTTTTATTCTATAATCAAAATTATTAATAAGTGCTAATTGTTCATTTAACATATCACATTTTGATTCATTACCATCAAATAATTTAATAAGTGTATCTTCCGAACCAACTGTTCCCTTTATTCCACGAAAAGGAATTATAACGTTTTTAATTTTAGTATTATCCATTATAATATCTTGATTCCACATAGAAAATCTTTTTCCGATTGTAATTAATTGAGCTGGTTGTAAATGTGTATAAGCAATTGTTGGTATCATACAATAATTTTCTGATTTAGAAACTAACAATTTAATTAAATTTTTAACTTTTTTTTGAACAAATTGAAAACTTTCCTTTATTAAAATAGAATCAACATTATCATTAATAAAATTACTAGTTGCTCCTAGATGAAGTATTTTTCCTCCATTAGGACATAATTCGGCAAATGCATGTATATGTGCTACTATATCGTGTTTAAACTTAGCTTCTAATTTATTAATACGTTCATAATCAATATTTTCATAATTATCTTGAAGTTCTTTAATAGCAATGTCTGTAATACTTTCTATTCCAAGATGTTTTTGAATAATAGCAAGATCAATCCATAATTTACGCATAGTTTGTATTCTATGATTTGGTGACCATAATTTAGATAAAATAGGCGCCTTATATCTTGTATTAATAACGGTTTGAAATTCGTCCATTATAATATATTACTGAATAATCTTTAATATATTATTTTTGATACAAATACATATATATGTATTTTTTTCTCTAAGTTATAATTTCTAAAATATGTTTAATACAACTATTAATATCTTCTAATATGACGAATTGCCGATTGAGATGTACTATAATCATTACCACCAAATGATCTATCATTATAGTTTCTATTAATAGCCTGATTTCTTCTAAACTTTGTATAATCTGAACCATCATATACGAACTTAACATTACATGTTGATGATGGAATCTTTGCATCAAGTTGAATTGCACTCCAAATTACGGATGGCGTACAATTAACTCCAGTATGACCAAAATGACTTCTTAAACCGTTAAGACCTGGACGACTTTGTGGGGTTTGACTTGAACCTCCACAAGAATAATTCTGACGACTTAATAAATCACCTGCATTATTTACGGCTCTAAATGGAGTTGTAATTCTCTTTGGATTTGAGCTTCCTGAATAAGATGTTGTATTCCATGCCTCTCTTAATGTAAAACGCTCACGCGCAAATAAATCTGAATTATCATGATCTACAACTGGTTGAGGCATTAATCCTGGAAGACCTCCTCCTAATTTTGGACCTGGGCCAGTATATGGATACCCTATACCATTTACTAATGCTAATAAACTTCCCAAGCTTCCAGTTGTGAAACCAGAAGTTCCTGTTGCTGTTTGTGAAAATCCTGTTCCAATACTATTAGACATATTATATTATACTAGAATAAAAAAATAAATTTATTTTGTTATACTTTTATTAAAACTATAATTATATTTACTTAATATATAATGTTTGATTACAAATTACTTGTTAGTGCAATTGTCTTTGTTTTTATTGATTCTATTTATTTAAATCTTATTTCTAACTACTTTTCTAATCAAGTTAAAGCTGTCCAAGGTTCACCAATTAAAATCAATTTTTTAGCGACACTTCTTTGCTACATATTCCTAATCTTTGGAATTAATTATTTTATTATTAAACCCAATCGTAGTCTACAAGATGCTTTCCTATTAGGTCTTATTATCTATGGTGTTTTTGAAACAACTAATATGGCATTATTTGCTAAATGGTCTTGGTTAACTGTCATTATGGATACATTATGGGGAGGTATTTTATTTGCTTTAACCACATATATTGTAAGTTTAATACGTTAAAATTTTAATTTTATAAAAATTTGATTTAGTATTTAAAAATAAATAGATACTAAATTATAACTATGAATTATTCAAAAGATAAAAGCATTATCATAAATGGAGGACCATTTATTGTTGCCACAAATCAATATGGAGCTATAACTAAAAATTATGGTTGGGCGTCAATAAAAATAGAAAATCTTGATAGATATACTATTATTAGTATTTTATGTAATGATAGAACTGAAAATATTTCCGATTTGTTAGTTCATCGGTTTAGTATAAATGGAAAAGTTACGTCTGATTTATATGAAGATATTATTATAATGTTACAATTAGGATATAATACAATGTTTTCTTACAATTTTTCAAAATTAGATTCATTTAAAAGAGCATGTGAAGATTACTTTAAAAATCTTGATTACAATCTTTCTGATAAAATTGGTTAAATATAGTTGAACATATATGGAATAAAATATGGTAAAAGTATTAAATTTTTTATTTTTATAACTTGTAAAAAATTGAATTAAAAATATTATTATTATTATTTAATATAATATTAATAATGAATCTTATTGTTGTAGTTAGCCTTTTATTATTACATTTATCTGATGCTATTAATTCTAAATATATTGAACCTAAACATTCATACAATTCTAATTATCTATATAACTCTAAAAATAAACAAAATTATATAAAATCACAACATGAAAGTAATGCATGTAAAATTATTAAGAGTAGACAAAGACAACACCTTATTGAATATTCTAATTCTAAATCTAAATCTAAAATACCATATGAACCATTATATATACCTGAATCAAAATATTGTTAATATTTAAATGTAATTAATCATATATGGTATAAAATATACAGAAAGAATTAAAATTATTATATTACCATTTAACTTATATGTAGCAAAATGTGAACTTAATAAACATGCTAATATCATCATAAAACTATCTCCTAAAATTGCTCCACCGCCTACTTCATTTGCATAATCCTTGAAAAAATCTAGCATTGAATTATAACCTCTAGGAATTGTTTTAAAGAATAAATAGAATAATATATCATGAACTATTTGGATTATTACAGCTAATCCTGTAAATTTCCAAATATTAAACGCACTAAAAAAGTATTTGTATAAAAATCTTGCTATGATAATACCTATCACTAAAATTAAAACATCTGCTATAACTGCGCTCAATTGATATTTTTTATACCATTTTTTTAAATAGAACGAATTAAATAAACCATGGTATACTAAAAAAATTATTATTAGATCCGCATTTATACAACCATTTAAAATAGGTAAATAATCTGAAACTCTTGAAAAATTTGAAATATCTTGAAATATCATTATACAATATATTTATATTTATTTTTCTGTCATAATTCTTGGAACTACATTCATTGTTGTCAGCTCTTGGAACAACAACTTACAAGCATATGGAATCTCTACATATGCGAAATCAACACGATTATCACATGTACGACAACAGTGAATATGTAGTTGGTCGTTATATGACGCAATAAGACCACATTTTTTACAAACATATACTTGATATTTATCTGAAGCATCATACATTCTTCCTCGCGTAAATCTTGACGCACCATGTGATACCATACAATCTCTTTCCATCTCACCAAATCTTAGACCTCCATCTCTACTACGACCTTCAGCTGGCTGTCTAGTCAAATTAACCATTGGACCAATGGATCTACTATGTTGCTTGTCATTTACCATGTGTTTCAAACGCTGATAAAATACTGGTCCCATAAATACACTACACTCAATTTGTTCTCCAGTTAAACCATTATATAACAATTTATTACCATGTGCTTCATGTCCTAATTCCAACAGTTTCTTTGAAATTGTATCCACATCTAACTCGCCAAAACTAGTTCCATCACCAAATAATCCTAATTCTACTAATACCATACCTAATAATGTTTCTTTCAATTGACCAATAGTCATACGAGATGGAATAGCATGTGGATTGATAATAATATCTGGTCTAACACCATCAGCAGTAAATGGCATATCTTCCTCAGGAATAATGTTTCCTACAGTTCCTTTCTGACCATGACGTGACGAGAACTTATCACCAATTACTGGTTTTCTCAAAGATCTCAATCTAACCTTTGCGAAACTATAACCATCACCATTTCTATCAATATAATTCTTATCAATATAGGTCTCTTCTACTGTTCTATATTGTTTACTTCCATCTTCATATTTTATCACTTTTGTATGATCATTTCTATTTTCCTTAATAGGAGTTACTTTCGCAATAATAATATCACGATTTTCAATCAATGTATTCTCCGGAACAACACCCTTTGAATTTACCTTATTATAATTTCCAAATTTCATACCCTTAGTTTTGGAAGCATCTGGTTTACATCTAATTTCTTCATCACCATTTATCTTTTGTTTGTCCTCATCTTTTTCAGTATGAGTGATTGTAATTTGTAAAAGACCTCTATCAATTGAACCCTTATTTACTAGCAATGAATCTTCCTGATTGTAACCAGTGTGTGTCATAATTGCCACAGTAATATTACAACCTGAAGGATTTTCATTCAATTTAATCAAATTCATTACACGTGTATCTACTAAAGGTCTTGTAGGGTAACTTAGAACATAAGCAGTTTTATCCATTCTCTCATTAAAATTTGTAGCATAAATACCCATTGCCTGTTTTGCTTGTGCACATTGATATGTATTTCTTGGTGATTGATTGTGATCTGGATAAGGAATACATGACGCAACTACACCAAATATTGTTGAAGGATGAATTTCACAGTGAGTGTATTTATTAATAAAGTTATTAGTGCTTCTAATAATATCTTTTGGTTTTGTTGCAATCATACTGAAACTCTGTTCTTCAGGATCTACATATTCAATCACAGCATCATCTGTCTTACAATTAATTAATAGATCATCCCAAGATAACTTATTATCTTTCAAATCTGACATAATTTTTTTTGTAAGCAAAATATTATTATTTTTTACTCTTAGTAATGGTCTTGTAATTCTTCCACTATCATTACAAACTCTAATTTCTTGTAGTTTATAGTCAAAGATAACTGATGTGTAAATATTAATAATACCTTTATACTTCATCTCTTTTAATTCATTATATAACTCTTCAGGATTTAGTGTAATACCAACCCAAGCACCATTAATAAACACTTTTACCTTATCATACATAAAACTCGGATTCAATTCATCATCAATCTTTAAGATATTTGGAAGAATATAGTCATACAAAGAATTACTATTTGAGTGAATAGTTATATGTGCCATATAACTCATATTCTTTACAACACCAACAGACGCACCTTCTGGAGTTTCTGCTGGACAAAGAAACCCCCATGATGTGCTGTGTAATTTACGAGGAGGAACTAATTTTCCACTTTTATCAGTTGGAGTTGATACTCTACGAAGATGACTTAAACTAGCAATATAAGTCAAACGATTTAAGACTTGTGCTACACCTACTTTATTAGAATTAGTGTGTTTAATACCAAAATCACCAGTTGATAATGCACGCTTAAAGCCATTCTCAATTGTATTTGATTTAATAATTTTATAAATATTTGTCAAGTTAATAATATTTAGATAATCTTCCTTAGAACGCCAGCTTCCACTTTTAATTTCTTTAACAACCTGTTTTTCCATATCCTTAACAAGTTTATTAAAGTAATTCCTGAATAAATTATTGAGCGATGTTCCAGTTAGATCAATACGTTTATTAATATAAGAATCTCTATCATCGCCTTTAATCCATTCAAAACTAGCTTGTAACAATTTATTTGTCATATATCCCAGAAAGTATATTTTCTGTTTTAGAGTTTGGCAATGAGGAAATAAGTCATTTTGTAATACTTCTAGTGTAAATTGTCTTTTCTTTATTGCTCCTGTTTCTTTATCCATATTTAGAGGAGTATAACTTACATAACCTGTTATATATTTAATCGCATCTTCATATGTCATATGCTTATTTGCTTCAATAATAGATGCTTGTAGATTTTCTAGCATAGGTTTATATTTATCTAATGAAATATCAAGTAAGATATATTCACAGATGTCTTTATCAGATAAGATTCCTAGAGCACGGAATACAATAAACAATGGAATTGGCTGTTTAACTCTGGGAATTTGTAAACAAATTGGAAATCCAAAACCGTTATTCTTTGAGCTGATCATCATATTAATTTGCTTAGGAGAGATACACTTAAAATCAGGAACAGACTTAATTTCTGCTTTCCATGTGTATTTCGTATCATTCTTTGATATATTAAAACAATATACACGATTTTCGGCAGCACGTTCCTGTCCTAATACGGTCTTTTCTGAACCGTTAATAATAAAGTATCCTCCAGCATCATACTTACATTCACCTGTATGTTGATTATCAACATATTTATATTGATTTAATACACAGATATTAGACTTAAGCATAATTGGTAATTTTCCAATATGAATCTTTGGAAGAGTTTTATATAATGTTTTAACATTATCCAAGTTTTCTCCATCACGAATAATATACTTGATATTAATATCAATAGTCATTGCAGAGGCATATGTAAAATTTCTGAGACGCGCTTCTTGAGGAAACATAAGTTTAATAGCTCCATTATTTTCATGAATTTGAGGACGATAGATATGGAAATTTTCAAATGTAATAAACATTTCAAGAGAATACTTACCACTTTTTTCGTCATAATCTTCTTCAGACTTTATATTAACTGGATTAAACATTTCAATCGTTTTAATAATTTGGTAACCGACGAAATTATTATACGATTCCAATTGGTGTCGCACTAGCCTATCTAAGTGCTTATCTTTAAAATATGATTCAATAACTGTCCAAGGATCTTCAATATATTGATTATTTTCAATGACAAAGTTGCCATTAGTATCATAACCGTTTTGTGACATATTGTAATTACTTGTGTGCGTTTGCTGATTAGATATATTATTCATCCTAACAGTTATTTTATATATCAATTTTTTTTTAAATAGTTTTAAAATATATATTATTAAAATTATCGTCACACTGCTAATATACAAATCTGACACGATTTATGGTAACAAAAATAGAATTAAAATATTGCCGAAACTTTCAATCACAAAAAATTTTTAAAAAGTCGAATGGGTTTTCGAAAATGGACATTTTTAAAAATGTCCAAAATTGAAAATCCGAAAAAAGTTTTGAAAAAGACCCTCGTACTCGAGGTTTCTGAGCATAATGCTCTCATTTTCATTTTTTTGTGATTTTTTTTGTGACGCTAATTTTTTCATATTTTTTGTGAAAAAGTATTTAGAGATTTTTCTGTCACTAATATAAGTAGTTACAATGATGACAAAAAAATCGCAAATATCGCAACCATTTTTTACTTGTAAAATATGTGACTATAATACGTGTAAAAAACACGATTATAACAAACATTTATTGACTATGAAACATAAAAATAATGACAGTGTATCCTTAAATAATGACATAAATAGTGACAATTTATCTCAAAAACTCGCAAAATCCTACACATGTGACTGTGGAAAAGTTTATAAATATAGACAAGGGTTATATTTTCACAAAAAAACTTGCGAATTTAATGAAAGTTCCGAAGGTTCTGCTATTGAAAAAGCTTATGATGACAAAGATACAGACGATAAAACTGAGTTAAAGATATTAACAGAACTTGTAAAAGATGTTATTAAACATAATCAAGAACTAACTAACAAAATAATTGACTTATGTAAATCACCTTCCACTGATAATAGTATATCACATAGTAATGTTCATTCAAATAATAAAACATTCAATCTTCAATTCTTTCTTAACGAAACATGTAAAGATGCTATGAATATATCTGATTTTGTTGAATCTATTAAGTTTCAAATTAAAGATCTTGAACACGTTGGAGAAGTCGGATTTGTTGAAGGTATATCTGATGTTGTTTTAGATAATTTGACTGAATTAGACACCAGACAAAGGCCAATTCATTGTTCAGATCAAAAACGAGAAATATTATATATAAAAGATAATGATGAATGGGTAAAAGATGATGAACCTAATACACGCATGTCTAAAGTTATCAAACAAATAGCTCATAAAAATATGAAAATTATTCCTGAATGGGTTAAAAATAATCCTGATTGTCACGATTCAAGTTCAAAAAAAAATGACAAATATCTAAAAATTGTATCAAATTCAATGTCTGGAGGAACAGAAATAGAACAAAAAACTAACATAAGTAAAATAATTTCAAAGGTTGCGAAAGAAGTTACTATTGATAAGAATAAATATCAACAAAAATGATATAAATATATTTTTGTTAGTTATATAAATGCCAAATCAACGAACAAAAGGAAATAATTATATTGGTCGTTTTAAATCACATACCGATATAAATAATTATAACAATTTTTTGCTTGAATTAGATAGAAAACAGAGAGAATCAAAAGTTTCAGAATGTAAATGTGTTGAAACAAAACAACTAGAAAATAATTCAGGTAAAAAAGAAATAAATAATACTCTTAATAAGATAACAGACACATTTATTAGTTCTAATTTAAAAGATATAAATTTTACAGGATTATCTCCATGGGAATCGTTATTAGCAGCAGTTGAAAAACATATGGATCCTAATCTATATGAACCATCTGGAGGCATTACAACTACCATTAAAAAAGAGAAATCTCCAGCAGAAGAGAAAAAATCTGAATCACAAGAAATTGTAAAAAATAAAGTCAATATCACGGCAGAAGTAAATAATATAACTGATTTATTAACTTTGATTGAGACATATCCTCTTGACAAAAATACAGAATATAATATAAACATGGAAGCTCTACATAAAATTAAAAAACCACTTACAGAATTAAATAATATGATTGGAATGAAGAATTTAAAAGAAAATATTGTTGATCAGATTATTTTTTATATTCAAAATTTACATACATTAAAATCTGATATTAAAGGTAATGATTTCATGCATACCGTAATTTATGGTCCTCCAGGTACAGGTAAAACGGAGATAGCAAAAATAATTGGTTCTATTTTTTCAAAGATGGGAGTCCTAAATAAAGGAACATTTAAAAAAGTAACCAGAGCAGATTTAATAGCAGGTTATTTAGGTCAAACTGCATTAAAAACAAGAGATGTTGTTAAGGATTGTTTAGGAGGTGTATTATTTATTGATGAAGCTTATGCTTTAGGAAATGAAGAGAAGCGTGATAGTTTTTCAAAAGAATGTATTGATACATTATGCGAGGCTCTAAGTGATCATAAAGATAATTTAATGGTTATAATTGCTGGTTATGAAACAGATTTGAACAGTTGTTTCTTTAATTATAATCAGGGGTTAAATTCAAGATTTACATGGAGATTTAAAACTGATGAATATAACGCAGAAGACTTATATAAAATATTTTTAAAGAAGGTAAATGATGGAGGGTGGTTTGTTTCAGATAAATCAGAAATTGATATAAAATGGTTTGATAAAAATAAAAAGCATTTTAAATTTTATGGAAGAGATATTGAAACCCTATTTGCAAAGACAAAAATAGCACATAGTAGAAGGGTTTTTTGTTTAGATGATTCAGTTAAAAAATATGTCACAATTAAGGATTTAGATAAAGGATTAGAAATTTATTTGAAAAATGAGGATTCAAAGGAAAAAGAGAAGGAAAAAATTAGAAACATAATAAGCAGTATGTATGTTTAATTTATCCTCGCAATAAAATGTGTTGTTTTCGCAAAATTGTTTTTTTATTATATTACATATGTCAACTAAAAAAACAATTCAAATTAATCCGGAACTATTTAAGATGTCTGGAAATAAGACAAGAAAAAATAGAGAAAAAAAAGAACTAACATTAAATCCAATTGTGTCTCCAAATAATCTTAAAAATAAGTTATTAAAACGAATTAAAGAGCATAAAACACAAGAAATAAAAAAAAAATCATCAACACCAAATGTATCTACAAATAATAACAGTTATACTGATGAATTTTATGGAGCATTAGATTACTTATCAGATTTAAGTAAAAAACACAAGGTAACAGAAGCAAAACAAAGATCTCTAAATACAAAAACTTTAAAGAATTATCAGTCCTCTCCTAATACAGGAATTTCATTAGAATTACCTCCAGAATTACAAGAAACCAAAACTTTTATTCCACAAACAACCGAAGTTTTTAATGTAAACTATAAAGTTCAAGATGATGTTCCTTATGGATGTTTAAAAAATGGCAAAAAGAAGACATATAGAGAATGGATGGAACTAACAAAACCAGAAAAACAAGATATACCAGATATAGTGCGTCCACCAACACCACCAAAGAAGAATGTTGGTATGTTTTTAGAAGGAGCAACTCCTATAGAAGCAGTAAAAAATATTGATACACAACCAAAATTATCTCGGGAAGAACGTCTAGAACAAATTAAAAATAAATTGAAAAAGATACAAGATCAAGAAACGCAAATGAAACAACAATCATTAGATGAGTTTAAAAAATTGGAAAAACAATATTCAACACCATTAATGGATTCACCATTAGAAGAATTGGTTGATTTTGATAAATCTGAATCTAAAAGTAATGATATTGAGGATATGTTAAAAGAACGTGAAGATAAAAAAGAAAATGAAAAAATAAAAAAGTATCTAAAAAAGACTGTTAAACGTAAATTTACATTGGGAAAATCAGATAAATTACGACGTGTATCTGTATTAATAAAAGATCGTCAAACAAGAAAAAATATAATTAATACACAGAAAGAATTAAAGAAAACTACAATAACAGATGTAAAAAAATATTTACGTCAACATGGTATAATAAAAGTTGGAAGTACGTGTCCAGCAGATATTTTAAGAAAAACATTTGAATCTGCTATTTTAACTGGAGAAGTAACTAACACAAATAAAGAAACATTATTACATAATTTTATGTCAGGGGATCAAGAAGAGTAATTTTATTTTCTCTATTTAAATAAATGAATAAAATTAGAGACGATTTTCCTCCAGACGTAAAGAATTTTTTTGTAAAATTACAAAATTATCTAGATACAGATTTATATTTTTATGGTTCAGTAAATAGACCTGATTATGTTCATGGTAAAAGTGATATAGATGTTGCTATTTTTACAGATAATGAATACAGCACAATGGCTAAATTACAACATTTCTTACATGTAAAACGTGGAGCGTTTGATAAAGTGGTGTGGAAATTAGAAGGAAAAATGGTTTATGGTTATAAAATAAAATGTGATAAATATACAAATTCAAAATGTGAAATAGCGATTTATAATAATGATTTTAAACAAATATTATTAAATGAAATAAGTGTATATAATAAGATACCTTTTCATGTGGGAATATTATTATTTATTTTAAAAACATTATATTATACGTTTCCAATATTATCTCCACAAACTTATGCTGCTTATAAGAGATTTATATTTAATAGAATTATGGTAAACAAGAAAGATTCAGTATTTTTTTTATTAAAAGAAAACAAAGTTTAAAGACATTTTACTATAAATATAATAGAATGTCTTTGATTAAAGAATATTTAGAACTAACAAAAAAGTATTCGGATGAATATGGTGATTTAACAATTGTATTAATGCAAAATGGTGCGTTTTTTGAAGTATATGGATTAAAAGATAAGAATGATAATATTTATGGTTGTAAATTAACAGATTTTTCTAGAATATGTGACTTAAATATTGTAGATAAAAAGGTTCCTGGAGGAGATATGACCATTGATGGTGATCAAGTTATAAATGCAGGATTTAAAACACATTTAATTGAAAAATATATAAAAAAACTACAGGATAATGGTTATACTATAATTGTATATGAAGAAGAAGGTGAAGACCCTGTTAAGAAAACTAAAATAAGAAATCAAACTGGAATATATTCGCCAGGAACTTATTTTTATCCTGAGCCTGAACCAGAACAAATAACTAACAATATTTGTTGTTTATGGATTGAAACTAAGAAAGGTTCATTAAAGACTATGAGTAAGAACTATATTTATGTAGGTGTAGGATTAATAGATATTTTCACAGGAAACACATGTATTAATGAGTATAGTGATGAATATATTAAAAATCCAACAACGTTTGATGATTTAGAACGTTTTATTTCAATATATAATCCAAGTGAAACTATAATTGTATCAAATTTACCAAATAATGATATAAATGATATAATTAGTTTTATTAATCTAAGAAGTAAATCATTACATATTGTTAATTTATTAGATGAAAGAACTAACAAAAATAAAATTAGGGCCACTAACTGTGAAAAACAAACGTATCAAACGGAATTACTAGGTAAATTTTATAAGATAAATGATATTAATTCTTTCATGAGTATATTTTATGATAATGTTTATGCGACTCAGGCATTTTGTTTTTTGCTTGATTTTGTGTATCAACATAATCCATATTTGATCCAAAAAATAGATGAACCAATCCTTGAAAATACAAGTAAAAAAATGATATTAGCAAATCATTCATTAAAACAATTAAATGTTATAGAGGATGATAATTATAGAGGTAAGTATTCATCAGTTTCAAAAATGTTAAATGAATGTATAACACCAATGGGAAAAAGAAAATTTACTAATAATTTTTTAAATCCAGTAACTGATGAAGAATATTTACAAAAAGAATATGATATTATAGAATCATTATTAAACATGGATGGAGCTGATGAATATAAAGTAGTAAAAGTCATGTTAGTTCAAATAAAAGATATAAGTAAAATAATGCGTCAAATAATAATGCAAAAGGCTAATCCAAAATTATTATATCATTTGTATTCTTCAATATGTGCTGCAAAAATAATATATGAATTCGTGATAGGCAATGAAGAACTAAATAAATATTTATCTTCAAAAATAGATGATTTTGTTAGTTTAATAGAAAAGGCAGATAAAGTAATAAAGTATCTAAATGATGTGTTAATATTGGAAGATTGTAAGGATATTGATAATATTTCAAAAATAGAAAAAAGTTTTATAAAAAATGGTGTAGATGAAAATTTGGATAATAAAATAAAAATTTTAATGGATTCTCAAGATCAATTAGAAGCTTGTCGTTCTTATTTTAGTTCCCTAATTTCAAATTATGAAACAGATACGAAATCAAAAAAGGCAAGTACAAAAAAGAAAACGAAAGTTACAAGCACTAGTACTAATGAAGAAGAAGAAGAGGATACAAAGGAATATGTAAATATTCATGAAACAGAAAAGAATCATTTTAGTTTATTGGCAACAGAAAGGAGATGTAAAATATTAGATGAAATGGTAAAGAATAGTAAAAGTGTAACATTGAAGTATTGTTCTAGTTATTCAGGTATAGAAACAACTTTTAATTTATCTTTAGATTTAGAATATAATAAACAATCACAATCAAAAAAGTCAATAACAAATAGTCAAATACATTTATTATGTAAAAATGTTGGTTCAGTAAAAGTAATATTAATTGATACTGTATCAAAAGTATATCAACAAATAGTAAAAAAATTACAAGAATATCAATCAGAAGTGGAAAGTATCAGTAATTTTATTACATATGTAGATTTGGTTTATAC
>JACCDO011006238.1_pt1 | contig 14802 bp, 9 predicted proteins | sample 7446101 | NCBI WGS metagenome assembly JACCDO01 (sample SAMN15323440, study PRJNA562643) | freshwater metagenome | isolation source: river surface water | place: USA:Blue River Watershed | collected 2017-08-16
TATTTGAATTTAACGATGCATTTATTTCTATATACAAAGCCATTAAATACTTATTGTCGTGAGAATTGTTATCAAGGAATGTGCTGGGACTGTATACTCCAGTAACTTCACGTAATGGATTGGGTGGAGGTGTTGTTTGGTCAATAACAATAACTGTATAATTATTATCAACAAGTAATTTAATAAATTTGCTTGTACTAACACTTGGAAAACCTGCCATGCAATAATTAGCTTCACTTATAGGTTCACTTTTGTCTTTTCTTGATACAATTAAATTAAGAAGCTCAGCAATTTGATAAATTTCTGGATTTTTCTTTCTAACATCACATGAATAAATTTCATGAAAAGAACCAACTTGCATTAAAATAACTGTTTTCTTTCCATATTTAGCTTGGAATTTATCTAAATATTGAAAATATTCATCAGAAATACTTAATTTAGCATTTTTATTAGGTTTATCAGATTCCTTTAAATTTTTAGTTGATTTATTAACTTTTTTTTCTTTATTTTCTTTTGACATTTTATATTATATATTACTAATTAATAATAATTAATAAATATTTAAATAATTTTTTATTTTAAATAAATTGTTTACTAATATACTTTTTTTTATTTACTACCTCTAACAGCATCTTCTAATTTATCTTTAAGGTAGTTAAAGAATAATTTTTTGATTTCATGTTCATAATCTTCTAATTGAGCCCAATTAGTATTATATTTAGAGATAACTTTTTTAAGCATATGTTTAACAACTTTTTTAGTAATTAAAACTTTTTCCATATAATTAATTTTCTTTTCTAATTCTTCTCTAGAATCTTTAAATAATTTTTCTCCATTATAATCGCTCATTGAAGTAATTAATTTAGGAGTACCATTGGTTATTTCAACAAAACCCAGCAAAGGTAATAATTCTTTGTAAAGCCATTTGTCTAGTGTTTTATAAAAATAATATTTGGTTAAGGTTTTATGAGTTTTCTTATCTTTATTTAAGTTATCATAAGTATAAGAAACAATACCATTTTGGGTACCATAAGTATAGGTAGTCTTGTTATCTGTAGTATATACAAGGGGAACAGAAGGAATAGTACCAGTATATTCATTTTTTTTAACCATTTCATTATATAAATCATTTAAATATGTTGTTGGATAAGAAGAACCAAGAGGTAAAGGATTAAGAGTTGTAGTAATATAGGGTGCGCCTATTGATGTATATATAGTAGCCATTAGATTATATATATATATTATAAAAATAATTATTGTATATTAAATAATTTTAAGAATATTTGTTATAAAAATATTCAAAAATGTTATCATATTTTTTTTTATCAGAATACAATTTAAATGAAATTTTATCAATTGACAAATTAATTTTATACATTTTTTTTAAAACATTATAAACTTTTTCAGAAAATAATTCTTTTGGAAAACTAGGATTATCTAAATAAGTTTCATATACACATTCTAATAATCTTTTTTGTGAATAAATAGGTAATTCATCAATTGAATCTTCTAAAAATTGAGTAGCATCTTGGATTATATTTATATTATATATTTGTTCTAAAAATGTTTTGGGAGTAGTTGCAATTTGAACTATAGGTTCAAATATATCAAAATCTTTATAATCATTTGATACATCTTCTTCTTTACAAATATCAATATCTTGATTTTTATCTTTGTTTCTTATAGTTGGACATGTATAATCATTAAAAATTTGGGGAGTAAAATAAATTGGATGATAATAAATTGTATTTGGAGGATAACAGGGACCTAAACAATCTAAATTGTTAATTGACTTTGGAAGATTATATATATTTTTTTTATTTAATCTTGATATAGATTTATTTTTATTTTTTATATTATCCATATATTATATATTGTATATATAATATATATAATGCAAAATAATATTAATTTTAATAATTCATTAATACAAAAAATCGATAATATAGATAAAATTTCTGAGGAATTTGATGAGATATTTACACATTTAATTAAAATTCAAGATACTAAAAATATATCACCAAAAGAAATTGAACAATTATATAAATTAACAAAATTATTTAAATTTATAAGATCAGAACACGGAAGTTTATTAATTTTATTAGATAAGAAAAAGGATTTAATTAAATCAAAATCAAGTGAATTAACAGAAGAATTGGTAGAAGATTTATATGATTTATCAACATTTGATTCAATAATTTCAAATATTTCAGATTTAGTTTCAAATATTGATTTTGAATTTAAAAGAATTGCTATTATGTTTCCTAATTTTATTAATAAAAAACCATTATCAGTTATATTATTTATTGATAAAATAGATCCCAAAAATAAATATATAAAAATAATAGAAGAAGTTAAATCATCTCATCCAGAAAATATTTATAAAGTTTTTGAATGTAAAGTAGGTTCAAAAGTTAATTGTGGTATGTATGGGAATAAAGATTTAACATTATCAGCTAAAAATGTTCCAAGTATGTTTTTAATTAATGATTCTAATATTACTATGTTACCTATAGATAATATGGAAAATAGTAAAATATTACTTGAGTATCTTAATTAAAAAATATAATTTTATTAAATAAAATATTAGTAATAAGTAGATATTTTTTTTTTGATATATTTTATATATAGTTAATATATAAATTAGAAATGGAAAATATAGAATATGAAAAAATAAATAAAATTAAAGGACAAATAAAGTCTTTAAAAATAATAATTACAACCCAAATAAATATAAAATTTAAAAAATTAATTAACAAACACAAAGAATTATTAATTAAATATTTATTAAAAATTTGCTTACTTTGTGGAATTTATTTTCAATTTGATAATTTTATTGAAAAACTTTGTGAAAATAATTGTCAGGATATTTTTAGTTTACTAAACTTATTGTTTCCTTATTATGATTTGAATTCAAGTCCTGAATTAGATAATTTAGATTCAATATTTAAAAATTCAAATAATAAAGCTATTAGTTTTGATTCAAGTTATTATATCGACCATTTGCAATTTGCATCAAAACCAGATTATCTTGAAGAATATTTTGAAAATATAACCAAATCATTAGATAGTACTTTTTTAAAAGTTGGAAAAAAATTATTACCAAATTGGATTAATGTTTTTCCTTATACTTTAAATTCATATAAAAATTCTTCTATCTACGATAATTTTAGATATTTGGTAAAAAATAAAAAATTCATTAATAGTAGTTCATTATTAGAATATATTGATACTAATTCTCAAAATGAAAATATTAATTTAAATAAAGAATTTTTTAATCAAAATTTATTGATTGGTTACAATAATCTTTATGGATGTGTTTATAATTTTCTCTATTCTGATATCAAAACTATTAAATGGATGATTTTTGATTTAATGATTAAAAATATTCCTGTACCTAACATAATTATACTTTCTGATGAATTATCCATTAGTAAAGTAGCTAATATAAAATGGGAACAATTAGATTCATCTGATAAATTTAAAATTAAAGAAAAATGGAATAAATTATTAGTAGAAGACAATAAATTTCCTCTAGTTAGAGCATTAGTTTTATTTTATTTAAGATGGGAGTCAAATATTGATGAAATTAGAAAAATTAATATTGATAGGGAATGTAAAAAAATATTATTTACAAAATTAAAAGAAGATGAAGAAGATAAAATTGATGATAATTTAGGTATATTTGGAGGGATAGCTGAAAAATTAAATAACTGTATAAAATTAGTATCAAAGAAAATAGATTTTAGTTTATTATATAATTACATTTATAAGTGTATGCAAAAATTCAGATATACTTGGTATGGATATGTATGTTTAGATTTAGAACATAATATCTTAACAATGGATAATTATTTAGAAAATTATAATTTATTATATCCTGAATTAAATTTTTTATCCAAAGATAAATTTTTAATCACACCTAAAAATATTTATAATTTTTTTAAATCTTTAATAAATGATAAATCAGGTGAATCTGAGTATACATTAATTTCTAATTCATTTTGTTGGGATTCTGTTGATTTGGATGTACAAAATAAATTTATTCAAAGACTTAATACTATGGATAATAATAAAAATTGGTTTAATATTTCTAATAATATTGCAAGAGTTTATTCTATTGATTTATCTGATGAAAAAAATAAAGATTTTGTTAATAACGTTATTTTTCAAATTAAAAATACTATGGTGAATAAAGATATATTTGTAAAAATTATTTTAGAAACCCTGATAATAAATAATATGTTATCATTTGTTCAGTATAATCCAAAATTAACTAGTTCTAGTTCTATCCCTGATAAAAATAAAGAAAATGATAAGTGGAAAAAATATTATAAAGATAATGTGAATATTGAAAAATATGCAGATTCATATAGTTTTTTATCAAATCGCAAATTATCCAGTTATAATAAAATTTTAGATGATGATAATAATGAATCAACAATTTATAATATAATTAAAAGTACAAATTGGTTTAATACTTTTGGTTCAAATTGGATTGCTCAAATTCAAGTTTATCATCATATATTAAATCAACGAACAATATTTGTTACTGGGGCTACTGGTGTAGGAAAATCAACAACTTTTCCTTTTGTAACTTTGTATGGACATAAGATGCTTTTTTTTAATAATGGAGCTAAAATTTTATGTACACAACCTAGAGTTCAACCAGCAAAAGATAATTCAACTTTTGTTGCTAAATATTTAGGTTCACCTTTTATTAAAGAAAAATATACACAAATGGTTAAAAATAGACCTAAAGAAAAAATCAAATATATTGAACAAAATATTAATTATTTACAATTTAAAACAAAAAATGAATCTATTGTAGATGATGAATATCATCCAACATTAAGATATTGTACAGATGGTTCTTTATTTGTTCAGTTAAAAGATAATTATTTGTTAAAAAAATCAGATCCTAATAATAATCAAATGACAAAGGAAAATATGTATAATTGTGTACTAGTTGATGAAGCTCACGAACACAACGTAAATATGGATTTAATATTAACATTAATGAGATTTACAACTTATATAAATAATCAAGTACTTTTGGGAATAGTTAGTGCAACTATGGAAAATGATGAAATAACTTATCGCAAATATTATGAATTAATAGATGATAATTGGAAATGGCCATTAGATTTAAAATATAAAGATTGGTCAAATCTTAATTATAATTCTAATCAAATTGATAGACGTTTACATTTATCACCACCATTTATGACAACAAATTTTAAAATTGATGAAACTGTTCAAAAAGTTATTAACAAACAAAAAATTAATGAACAAATTGTATCAACTGTAAAAACAATTTTAAATACAACACCATCAGGGGATATTTTAGTATTTCAAAATGGTGAAAAAGAAATTAATGATTTAGTTAAATTACTTAATGAAAATACCCCCGATAGTGTAATTGCAATACCATTTTATTCTAATTTAGACCCTGATATATTAGAAAATTATATTAAAAAAATCGCAAGACCTGATATTAGACGTAAAATTATTAATAAAAAAACTGTCTCAATTGAAAAATTATTAGACTCAGAATTTAATGAAAATGAAAAAGTAAATCCTGGAACATATCAAAGATTTATTATAGTAGCAACAAATATTGCAGAAGCCTCGATTACAATAGATAGTTTAAAGTTTGTTATAGATACAGGAGAACAAAAGATTTCTGTTTATGATCCATCAAAAGATTTAACAAAATTAGTAGTAAAACCAATTGCTATTCCAAATCAAAAACAAAGAAAAGGTAGAGTTGGAAGAGTTCAGCCCGGTTCAGTATTTTATTTATATGATATTGGAAAATTAGAATCTAGAGTAATATTTAAAATTAATACTGATAATATTACTGGGATGTTAATCGGTTTATTAACTTCTTCAGATACAAAATTAATAGATGAATTGAATGACCCGTATAAAACATTAGAATTAGATAAGATTCCTGAATTTCTTCGATCACAATACTCATATTTAAATCAAATGTATAAATCTATAATTTATTCAAATACAAAATTAATCCATGTATACACAATTCCATATCCATATTCAGATGGCAAATACAATATAGAAACATTAATTGATAGAACAGGTAAATTTTATATAGTACATCCAAATGAATTAGAATTTGAAAGAGATTTTATAAATGATTTAAATATTTTAAATAATAATCCAAAAATTTCCAATACACCTGAAAAAATTTTTCAAATAAATAAATCAAAAAAACTTATTGATGATTCAAATAAATTAACTCCTTATGGACAATTAGTTTCGTCTATTTCAGATTTATTTGTTTCTGATATGGAAAATATATCAACTGATACAAAAATTGCAACATTAATTTTAGACACAATAGGATTGGGTTTTAATGTTGATTCAGAATTATTTAAAATGGTAATATTATTTGCAATATTTAAAGAAAATAGAATCCAATATAAAAAAATGAATATGACAGGGAAAGCAGATTATTTGATTCAATCAAGTATAATTCCTGACCAATTATTTAATTTTTTACCAATTGATAAAATAATTGAGAAACTAAATCCAGATTTTAGAATAGAAGATATAATAAAGATGATTGAACCAGAATTAAATAAAATGATTGGGAAAAATATAAATGTGCTTACGGATAAAAATAATTATAAAATATTATTAAATTATTATAAATTTAAAATATTGTTTAAAATAATAATTGGTTCAGATACAGTGTATCCTGAATTTTTTAAAAATAGGTTTTTAAAAAAAATTATGATAAAAAATAATATTAAATATTCAAATAAAATAATTAATGCAATAAAAATGTTAGATAATTATAATATCCTATGTTTACTCATAGTTAAAAACTATCCATACAATATATATACATCTGTTTTAGGAACTGCAAATATGTTTGTTGAATACTTTAATAATGATGTAAATAGAGTGTATCAAATAGATACATATGTTAAATTTAATGGTACAACTGTATACAATACAAATTTAAAGTTAGACCAAATGGGTACAACAATATTTGCTTTTGATGTAAAAGATCCTAATAAATTAACCAATTTGGTATCAATAAATAATGGTATATTTAATATACTTAAATATCTGATAGATACATCAAATATTAAATATAAAAATTATACTATAAATAAGGATGAAATTATTAGTTTGTACGGGTCTGATAGTAATAAAATATTTGAAAAAATTGATAAAATAATAGAAACCTTCAAATATATCAAATAATTAACTATTCAGTATTAAAAAATATATAATGTTTATCATCTTTGAAACAGATGAGAATTTAAAATTTAATATAATAAAAAAAAGTCTATATAATAATGAGATTTTAAAAACAATTAAATATAAATTTACATTGGTACAGTTTAAAAATATAAAATTTATAGTAACATCTTTAAATGAATTAGAAGGATTATTTTTAGAAAAAAAAATATCACAAATAAATATTACAATTCAAATAAATAATAAAAAAATAAAAATTAATCCTAAAAATAAAATATGTTTTTATGATTTTGATTATGAACCAAAATCTAATTCAGATGTATATTTTGATGTGTATTTAAATTTATTATTTATAAAAGTTAACAAAGAATTAGAATCAGAATTTGATTTTAATTCTACTCAAGAATATTATAATTTAGATAACTATAATTATTTAAATTATTATTTAACAGAATATAATAAAACAAATTATTATTTATGTGGAGAAACAAAAGATAATATTGAAATAAAGTTTGGAGAAAATTATTTTTGGGCAAAAAGATTTGTATTATTTCCAGATGTACCTTTTTTATTGTCAATAAATAACGAAAATAAAATTATAGAAGGAACTCAAGTTATAGATAAAAATAATAATTTAATAGGAATATTAAATTATAGTATTAAAAATAAAAATTTTAAAAATGATTATTTTATAACACCAATTTTTGCAATAATATTTAATTTAAATATGTTGATTAATAAAAAATATTTATTATTTAACTTTTATAGCTATTATGAAAAAAAATATATTAAAGGTTTTAATAAAGAATATAATTTATTAAAAATTAATGAAACTACTTTTAATAATTATATTACCAAAGATATTTGTGGGAATGAAATAGAGGTAAAAGATAAAGTATTTGATAAAAACACATTAATTTTATCAATTGATGGGATGAAAATAAATGAAGAAAACAATATTGTATTTTATAAATCTATTCCTATAAATAGTTACATATGGTTTTTTAAAGAACTAGATGTGGACAATAATTATACTATTAATGTTGAAATATTAAAAAATAACAATACAATAATTACATCTGAGAAAAAAATATATAATAATACAAATTTAGGATTAAATTTATCAAATTTTAATTATATAAATTATAAAAATAAGTATATATTTGAATTAAATGAAAATATATTATTACTTTTAAAAAAATATATATTGGAAGATAAATTATATTTTGAATTTATAGGTTATATAATTAAAAATATATATAAAAAAGATAAAATAATGATAGGAATGGAATTATATGATTTAGCTGATATAAATTTATCCAATAATATTGATAGTTTAAATAATTATATTGGTAATGATAAACAGGTAAAAATTTTAAATGAGACTATCCATATAAGACCAAAAATATTTATATTAAAAAAATATAAAAATATTGAAGATATATGTGAAAATTACAATACAAATAAAAAATTAAAAAACTTTATAAAAATAATATTTAAAAAAAATTAATTTTATAAAATTTTTTCATCATCAAATATAATTGTAATATAATTAATGATAGATAATTTTTTGGAAATAAAATCAATAGATCCTTGTTATTGGGGTAAATCAGGATGGATATTTTTAAATTCTATAGCTTTAACCTATAAACCAGAAAATAAAGAAAAATATAAGGCTTTTATTGAACAATTACCATATATACTTCCTTGTAGAACTTGTGGAGAAAATTTATTTAAAAATATGAATTCACTTGATGAAGCTTTAGAAAATAAAGAAAAATTAATTAAATGGTTTATTGATTTAAGAAATGCTATTTATGAGGATAATTTAATACCTCAAAATAAAAAAACAATGGTTGAAACATTTAACGAAATATTTACTGATAATAATAGTATTAATACAGTATATATATATTTGATAGGATTAATTTTACTATTTGTTTTTTTAATTATTTTATATAAATATATAGAAAAAGATAAAAAAGTTAACTAATATATTTTTTAATATTTTCGATTAAAATATTATTGAGTAAATCAATATTATTTTGTGAAATTGTATCATTCATCCATTCATTTATATTTGTATTAGCTTTATTTAAAAGACTATCTCTTATTTCTAAAATATAATAACTATAGTCTCGAATTAATTTTTTAAAAGAATAATTTTCATTTATCATTTCTTTCATCAATATTTTTACTAATTTCTCTCTTGGAATATTTGGATTTGATATTCTTAAATCTGCCCACCAAATACACCATAATGCACAAAAACCATTTGGATCTCCAATATAATCTGACTTTAATTCATTAATTTCTTTTATTTGAAATCCAATTTTTGGTAAATATTTATTTGGAGCTATGTATTGAAAATTAACTTTTATAAGCGAATTAATTTTATTTTCAAGTGTAATATCAAGTAATTTTGAATTATAATCAAGTCCTACAGGAGGATAGGCACCATGAGGTTCAAATCTTTCTACTTGTAGCAATTCAAAATCAAATATTAAATAATTAGCATGTGACATAACTATATTATTAACCATCTGTTCAATTCCCAAAGGTATTATTAAAAATCTAATTTTTTTATTTAATTTTATTGATGTTAATAATCTAACCAAATCATTTGAAGAACTTGATGGAATATAAATAGATTGATTTTTCCAAATTATCTCAAATCCTGATATTTCACATATTTTATTATTTGTCTTGACATCGATAATATTACAATTTATAATATTTTTATTTAAATCAAGTAACTCTAATGATGTATCTAATGTCGTTGTATCTGTTTTTATATTAAATTTTTCAGTTAAATAAAATAAACCACTTAAAACATCTAGTGTTGAACCTGTAAATGTTGATATATTTTGATTTGGATAATTTGATATAAATTTAATATATTTTCTTGTAATAGGAAATGAGTTTACTTCATATCTATTTTTATTTTTTAAAAATTGATTTATATAATTTTTTATTTTATTAAAAATTATTTCATAACAAATGTCTTGTATTTTATCTCCTTTATCTCCTTTATCTCCATTATTTAATTTATTTTCTAAACTATATGATTTAATTAAATCTAACTCAGTTTCATTTAATTCTTCCAATTTTATATTTTTAGAACATCTATTATCCCAATAATCAAGCCATTTTGATGCTTTTTTTATATTTTTTATTTGATATAAATAACTTTGAGTAATCATATCAATAAATTCGTTCAAATCTTTAGTTTCAATATAATCAAAAAATGTTTGTGAATTATTAGTAAATATAAAGATGTCTAATTTTTTATAAATTAAAATATTTTTAACATTTTTCCAGTATTTATTTTTAACCAAAATAAAAAAAATACTTTCTCCATTAAAATTTTGAATATTAATATCTGTTGATTCTATTAAATAAGTTATTAAAGAATTTAGTTCATTTTTATGAAATATTTCAATATTTTTAACTAAAAGATGACATGGAGTATTTCCATCAATATTATATAAATTAAAATTAAAATTTATTTTTTTAGAAATTCTATTAAAATTATTAATTATTCTAACAATTTCATCTGAAAATGTATTTATTTCTAATATATTATTTATAAAATAATGATAAAATATATTACCTGAATTATCCTGTATATTTCCATCTATTTTTTCAATTTGTTTAAATTCATCTAAAATATCTAAAAAATAATAATCTGTATAAATACAAATATAATGTAATATACTAAAATTATACTTATATTCTGTTAAATTCAATATTTCTTCAAAATTATTTATTTGATTTATATTTTCTAATAAATATTTTAATATATCATAACATTTATTTTTTATTATTAGATGTAAACATGTTTCACCTGAATAATTTTTTGATTTTAATAAATTGTTTTTTTCATATATAATTTTAAATATTTCTAAATTTTTACTAATTATACTCTGATGTAATGGATTATCTCCATCTATATTTTTTATATAAAAATTAGTAGTATATTTGATTATAATTTTTAAAGCTTCAATATTATAAAACTTTATAGCATAAAATAATGGAATATTATCCTCAGAATCTTTTAAATCTAAAATATTTTTTCCAAATATATTTTTATTATTTTCAAGTATTAATTTTAGTATATCAATATATGAAAATTTAATTATATTATATAAAATCGACCTATTATTATCATCAGTTATGTCTAATCTTACATTATTTTTAATTAATAATTCAATTACTTCTTTCTGATTAAATAAAATAGCATACTCTAATAAATAGATATTTGATGAATCTTGTATATTATAATCTATTTTATTAGATTTTATTAGTTCAATAAGATTTTTCCAATCTTGCATTTTTACTAAATTAAATATTTTTAGTATAATTTTATTATTATCATCAATTTCTTTATTTATGTCTAATTTATTCATATATATTATAATTTAGATATATTAAACTTTAATAAAAATTTAATATAAAAAAAAATTTAACAATGTTCACTTAAAAAATCATTTATAACATTGTATATATATTTTATAATTTTAATCTTATTTTTATGATATGGTCTAACTACTTCTATACATTCATTTATATCCATTATTCTTATATTACCTATCTCTCTGTCAGTATCATCGTGATTTTCATTTTTATCTAACAAAATACTTAAAAAATAATTATGAGCATATCCTATACCATTTGTACCTATTAGATTCTCTCTTATTGAACGACATTTTTCTAATATTACATATTTATTTTCATTATAACATGTTTCCTCTTCAAATTCTCTTATTGCACATACTAAATCTGATTCATATGCCTCCCTTCTCCCTTTAGGAAATCCCCATTCATTAAAATTAAATAAAACTTTACACTCAGATAAAATACTATTATGATTAATTCTTAAATCATAAAATTTTTGTTTTGATACATTATATTCTTTATGGTGATTTTTGTTTCTAATATTATTTTTATCCCATAAATTATTCCACAAATAATCAAAATCTTTATTTAAAACTTCATCTAATTCAAAAGGTGACATTTGTTCTACCAAATGAGTTATAGTATTGGGTTCATTAATAGTATATCTTCCTCTTATAAATTCTAAATATCCTAATGAATTTTTTCTTTGAACCATTAAAAATTTTATTTTATTATTTGGATTATTATTAATATCTAATTTTTCTAAATTTTCTAACCATATACTATTTTTATTTTTTTGAAATATCGAATATTTATTAAATATTCTTAAATTTTTTATTATGTAATCCTCTAACATTGGTATTTGATTTTTATTAAAATTTTCTATATAAATTCCTATTATCCCATTTGATATTATTGAATCTAAACAATTTTTAAATGTATGACCCTTTTTATTACAATTAATACAATAATAATTTTTCTTTGGTATTATTATTTTTTCATTTTGTACTGGAATCTGTATATTTTCTTCATGTATTATATCGTGTATTTCTTCGTTTATTTCTTCATTTATTTCATCTTGTATTACTTCATGATTTTCATTTTTAATATCAATCCCATTTATATAATTCACTTCTGGTATTAATGAATTATTTATTTGTATTGAATAAATATTAGAATTATTATAATTCATTTTCTAATATACATATATATATTTTTTTTTAACTTGTTTTATATTTTACAAAAATATTAGCTTTCTAAATTATAAAACTAATATTTTTAATAAAAAAAATAATTTATTCTGATTCATTTTTCATAAATTTTTCACATTCTTCTTCAGTTGCAATATCCTGTAAATATCCAATTACTAAAATCGTTTTTTCATAATCACTAAAACTTGATGATAATACTAATACTTTTATATACATTTCAGGTAACAATATATCTGATGTCCCTCTTATACGAATATTTCTATTATTGTCTGGATAAAATTTATTTGGATTAATCTTATCTGGAGTTATAATTGCTTGTAATGGACCATTTACCCCTCCAATTAATGCTTTATTCATACGGTCTATTTTAAATATTATTTCTTTATTCTTAATTGGAATACATAGTCTGCATGAAAATTTTACTACAAATTTTGATGAACATGTCGGATCTTCTGGTTCTATTATTCCATCTGATATTTCATCTATCTTGAAGATTTTTACTATGAATCCATAATTTTTATAGCATCTACCAACTAACTTATTTATTAAATTATCCTTTATATGTAAATACATTTTGTTATCCATTTGATTGGGAAATAACATTACTGGACATACTAAATTTGTATTTATATATGGGGAATGTAAATTTGATACTACCAAAGTATTTTCACTTTTCTCACTTTTCTCACTTTTCTCAATTTTCTCAATTTTATTAGATTCTTTTTCTACAGTATTGGCTACTTTTTTAACATCTGATTCTACAGAATCAGGTTTTGATAATTTTTTTGTACTTTTATTAATTTTAACAGATTTACTCATTATAACTACTATTATATATATAATTTATTCTTATATTAATTTAAAATCAAATTTTTAATATTATTTAATTAATAACAATAGACCATTTTAACTTATCACTTGATTCTAAATCTAATGCTTCTAATTTATTTAATTCATTTTTATTAGGCTTAGTACTTAATTTAAAACTTAATTCAATATCTTTGGTTTTATTATTAACTTTTTCATTAAATTTAACATTTGTTAATAATAATTTGTTAACTTCATTTTTAATATATTCAATACGATCCTCAAGATTTAAAGGAAATTTTAATGTAGGATGATTTTTTGGAACCATAATATATGTCATCTTTTTATTTCCTGTTGAATATTTTTCTAACTCAATTAGTTTATCCATAATATTATTACAAATTTCTTCGCGAGTTAAATCTTTATTTGATATCTTTAATCCCACATCTTTTGCTAAATCTTCTAAATATTCTTTTTGTTTTGATGTTGCACAAACAGCACCTTTTAATGATGGTATACCGGTTCCTCTTTTTTTGTCTAAAATCTTTTCACGTTTTTCTCTAATCTTAAATACATCCTTAATTTCTTCTGTACGTTTACTTTTACGTCTATTTGTTTCTTTATCAACAATTCCAACAATTTTAAATTCTTTACGTGCATCATAATAATCCATTGTGTCGTCAAAATTATATAAATCTTCTTCTAAAACTTCTTCTGAACCAACCGTAAATTCACTTGAAACATCATATTTTTCATTCAACAAATAATTATAAAGTGATAATTTAGATTCGTAATTTGGTTTATAAGTAGTTCTATAAAACATAGGAGCATTTTCATTTTCATCAAAAGGTTGAAAAATATAATAACCATCTAAATAAATTAAATACCCAGGTCTATAAGTTTTATCATAAATAATATCTTTAAAATTATTAAAATCATTTTCAGTAATAGGAATTAATTCATCCAAACCTTTTTGAACAAAAAAATCATTAAATAAATCTTTTTTATCTTGTGAATAAGAATTTGCTACATAATCAGTAATTGTTTTTAAATTATAAACATAATGTGTCATATATAATTCTTTAATTTTATTTTTTGCATATTCAATTTCAGATCTTGCAAGACTTGAAGTAAATGTTGAATAATCTAA
>JACCDO011842331.1_pt1 | contig 14802 bp, 11 predicted proteins | sample 7446101 | NCBI WGS metagenome assembly JACCDO01 (sample SAMN15323440, study PRJNA562643) | freshwater metagenome | isolation source: river surface water | place: USA:Blue River Watershed | collected 2017-08-16
CGTCATAAAAAATATTACAAAGAACAAGAGCTAGCAGAACAGCAGCAGCGTGAAGTACTAGCCGCAGCACAAGCAGAGAAACTAACCAAGCAGCAAGAAAATATTACCAAACGCATGGCCAAGCGTGGACTCGCCATACCCACGCTCACACAACGTGAAGCCAAGCAATTGAAAAAACAAGAGAATCTCAACAAAAAAAGCAGCAAACGATTGCCAACACTCACTGCACAAGAAAACTATGTTTTCTTACCCCAGTACCACAGCAACAGAGACTATGCACTGAAGCAGCTACAACGGCAGTTCGATATTTTGTTGTGGAGTACAGGCTTGAGAAACAATTTACAAGGAGAAGATAGAAGTCTGTATAGCCTACGTCACACCTGCATCATGTATAGGCTGATGTATGGCGAGGGCATGGACTTGCTGACACTGGCACGCAATGCTCGCACGTCACCTGAGATGATTGATAGGTTCTATGCCAGCAAACTAAAGGGCGAAGACAATGTGGCCATGCTACAGAGTCGCAGACGGCGAAAAGAAACTACAGTGGCGATTAAGAGTGAGAAGCTCACGCAACTATTAAATGAAATGCGCGATGGCAAGATTTGAGGAGCATTAAAATGGATGATAAATCTGTATCTGTTTCTGTGAATTGGGCGCATGAAAATCACACCTGTAAATTAACAGAGAATATTTGGAATGAAATACTAGATGGAAAACCAGTGAACATCGCTGAAACTTACTGGTATGAAGGCGAAGAACTAGGTTGTAACTGGCTTTTTAACTTTACTGAAGTTGGCTCGCTAGTTGTCACCTATGACGATGGTGGCGTTCACTTTGATGGTAATCTTGAAGATATTGATGTTAAGAAAAATTGCTGAGGTTTTATGCAGTTTAATAAAAGTAACTCAATTTGGTATATTTGGTAAGACATTGACTAAGCAACAGCTCGCTGCCTAATTTCTGCCATCACTGCGAACAATTCCATCACTTGCGCATTAGCAAATACGCTATTAGGTCCCGTTGACGCAATGTCTGTAAATGGGCTTTCATACAAACGAGCATCGCTCATTGCCCCATCTTGTGTAAGTTGCTCCACTATTAGCCGCACAAAAGTGATCTGCTTTGCTGTGGCATTGGCATCGTTTAGGAATTTTGCCATCGCCTCATTTGCAGCCTCGCGCTCTAGTCCCACTAACGAACGCACGAACAGACCTAAGCCATTTGCCTCTTCTCGTGCTTTTTCCACTAGCTCTATATCGCCACTAGCTTGCTCTAATAAGATTCGTTCTAACTCCGCTAAATCCGTAGCCGTAATGGGCAAGTTTTTTCGTAACTTTACAAACGCGAGGTTGTCGCTGTGCTCGCGCAAAAAGTCTCGTGTCTTTAACTTAAAACGTTCGTAGTCGATGCCATCATTTGCAATAGGCAGCGTGATCACAGTGCCTTCGCCTAACTCATCTTCAAAGTCTGTGTAGACGATATTACGTTTGGTTTTTTCTATGAGCTTAATAAGCATGCGCAATTGTTTGCGCACGTGCTCTAACATGCCCACAGTCACAACTTCCCACCACTCTTCACCTGCAACAGTTTGTATGAGTGGCATCTGTGCACGAATGGCAGGAATGTTGTTCTGCAGTTCTAATGCAGACATGATCTTTTGTATGGTGGATTTGATCTTTTCATCTACTGCAAGCATTTGCAGTGAACAAAGCTGTGCACTAAGAATCATGAAATCAAATCGTTTTGCTTCTTCTTCTGTGTCACGCAACTGCGATGGAAGATGAGATAGATGCTCTGCAATCTCTGCACCGTCCGCTTTAGATAAATTTATCCAAACATCCTTTACGCTATATTTTTCTAAATATTTGCGTTGTGGTCGCACAATGATATTGTCTAACGTCATGTTAGTCACGATGTCGTGCAATAGGTCTGCGGTGTATACGCGCAGTTCTTGCTCTTGCTGTCGACGATCATCTGTGGGCTTTGGCCTATTCGCACTGTCAATTTCTGCAAGCAGTTCCAATCGCATCTTAAATAGGCGCGTGTCTAAGCTGTCACTCTTACTGCCTTCTGCGGTGTCAGGATTTTGATTAAAGTATTCGAAATTTTGGCAAAAGTCGAAGATGTAGAAAAACGACTTGTGCTTGTTAGGCGCATAGACATCGTCGCAAAGTCTCGTACCTCTGCCTATCATCTGCCAAAATTTCGTGCGACTGTGCACTTGCTTAAAGAAAACAAGATTCAAAATCTCAGGCACATCTATGCCTGTATCTAGCATGTCCACACTTATGGCAATTTGCGGCTCACTGTCTTTCTTACTAAAGCTTTCTATTAGGCTTTGTGCATATTCTGTCTTAAACGTGATGACACGTGCAAACGTACCCTTATATTGTGGATAGTTGATATTAAATCGCTCTGCAATGAATTCTGCATGGTCATTGTTCTTTGCAAAGATGATGGTCTTGCCTAAACGATCACCACTTGCTACATGCTCACCCTTTGTCATCAAATGTTGCAGAACACGATCTACGGTGTCTTCATTAAATAGCCATTGATTTAAGGCAGTTGCAGAAATTTCATCAGGCGCTTCACCTTCACCCCAATCTAACTCATCCCATTGTTGCTTTTCTTCTTCGCTTAAGTTTTCGTATTTGATGCCTTCACGTTGAAATCGCAGTGGAACAGATACCGCAAGTGGCGGCACAAGATACTTTTCTTTAATGGCATCTTCTAAGCTGTAGGCAAATGTAGGAACACCACGCTCTAGTTGAAACAAGCGATAAGTGTTGTGATCGACTTCATTCTTAGGCGTTGCAGTAAGGCCTACAAGATAGGAATCAAAATAATCAAACAAAGCTCCATACTTTGCATAGATACTGCGATGCGCTTCGTCCACGATCACAAGATCAAAATAACCTATTCCAAATTTGCGCACATCCTCTTTGTTGTTGTTAACGAGGTTGAGCATAGTTGGATAGGTGCTGACATACACACGACCACTTGCGTCTGTGCCCTCTAACAAATTCACGATACCTGCACTAGGCAAATGCTTAGAAAATTCGCGTGTGGCCTGCTTAACTAAGGACACACGATCTGCAAGGAACAACACTCGCTTTACATAGTTTGCACGCATGAGCAAATCCACAAGCGCAATCACAGTACGTGTCTTGCCTGCGCCTGTGGCCATCACAACAAGGCTGCGGCGTTGATTGTGAGTCTCTATAGCTTCCGCAACACTGCGTATAGCCTGCTGTTGATATGCACGCCCTGCTATGTCTTCGTTGATTTTTGCTGTAGCTAGTGACGCACGTGTGGTGCGTCTTTGCATCATTAGTTCTAGTTCATCGCGCGAATGAAAGCCCTCCACTTTGCGAGGTGGCGCAGACGAATCGTCCCAAAAATGGTGTTCATAACCATTTGTGTAGTAAATAACTGGCCTGCGATTGAATTTGGCTTGCAAGCAATCTGCATAGAGTTTGGCCTGCTGCTGTCCTACTCGTGCATCACGCTTTGTGCGCTTTGCTTCCACAACAGCAAGAGGAAGTCCATCATTACCCCACAGCACATAATCTACAAAACCCTTGCCCTCATTGTTAGGCATTCCGCTTACTTCGTATTCGCGATCTTGTGGTTTATCTAACGCAAATCCTGCTTCATGCAACAAGAGATCTATAAAGTAGTCACGTGTTTGCTGCTCGTTGTAATCATGTGTGTCCTGTACGGCGGCATTAGCGGCACGTACACGAGCAACTTCTGCTTGTAGCTTTGCAAGCTCTTCACGCAAGACTGCATTAGCGGCTTCTTGCTGTTTTAATTTTTCATCTGCTTGCTCTAACTGCGTAATGGGAATGGCAGTCTGTGTGCGAGCAGGAGGGAGTTTGTTAGCATCAAACTGTAATGCGGGATTGGGACGCTCACGTTCACCATATGTGCTAGCGAGCCAATATGCAACATGAAATAATTCTTTAATGAGCGTGACAGCATCTGCAGGTTTTGTACTCTTACCATGTGCGGCACGATTACCTATAGTGACGATCACAGAGGACTTAGCAAATATGTTTTCGCCTGCTGTATTTTTAAAGCAAGGTTCGTGTATGCGAGCACCTAAGTTTTCGTCATAGCAGTGATAGGCTCTGTCATATCTATATAGCCAAGCTACCATCTGCTCTAGCGCGATGCGCCCATAAAAACAGGCTGCACGTACATCGCTATTTACATAACTTTCTGCCTTCACACATGTGTCGTGAATTGCAAACCACTCACGCTGTAAGAAGGCAAAGTTGCTCATGTCAATTCACCGCAAATGATTGATGTTGAAGGGAATTTATTAATGATCGAATCTTTACCAATTCTAAATCCGATATATCGACTAACTCTTCAATTTTTGTAATTCGTTCACAAAATTTATTTTGTAACTCATATGGTGGAACAATAATTTCAAGTTTCTCAAATAAAGATTTTTTAATGATGGGTAATGTCGTAGCAGAACCGCCGTTAATGATTTTATTTTTTATCTGGCGTAAGGCATGGATACCAAAATCAGCATTGATTTCATCGCCCCACTCCACAGCATTCAATTGTTGATTTAATGCACAGTCAGTTTTTGCCTTACTCATTTTTCCAATTGTTGCACCAATACAGCAAACAAGAGCAGATCCTTTTTTAACAACAACAGATTCTGCAGCACCTTCCTCACTTAAAAATCGTTTTGGTTTTGATTTATTTTCAAGATCACCTGGCGTCATGAATGGAATTGAAAACCCAAACATTCCATCTTTAGATGAAGGAGGTGTACCGCCTGTTTTTACTTTGCCTAATTGCATTAGCGATTTAGAAGGAATTTTTTTATTACCAAACATCTCCACAAAAACACTCTGCGCAAGTTCATCTAACTTTGCTATCGCGCTTTCACGCAGACGCAGGATGCGATCTGCTGTGTCTAACAGTTCTGCAATGCGCTGCTGTTCTGCGAATGGTGGGAGCGGAATTTTTATTTCTTTTAATTTCTCTTTATTAAGAGTTAATCCTTTTGCAGCTCTATCAACACCTTCTGAGAAATTTGTGTTTTTTAGAGCATGGAATAAAAATCTATCGTGCAAAAGATCCTTTTTTTTAATAGGTAAAGCAGCAATTGCTTCATTTGTATAAAGTGGAATTTTGTTAATCCCTACTTTTCCAATACTTAATTTAAAACTTAGAAGTACTGTATTTACAGGTATTTTTTTGCAATTGCATTCATTTATTGCAGCACTCGATATTTTTTCTTTAGTATCAATAATATCTACAGCGCGTGTCATATCGCTAATTGATAGCCAAGCATGTTCGCCATTTTTCCAATATTCAATATTAGAGCGTGATGGTGTTCTACCTATATTAATGTCACAAAGTTCATTTAAATTTTTAACAGGCCAGTTCATTTCAGCATTCCTTCTAACTGCTTAAGACCTGCTTGTATTTCTGCCTCTATCGCGTTTAGTTCCGCAATGAGTTGCAGTGGTGGTGTGTGTTGCACGTGTTCATGCACAACTTCTTTATATCTGTTTAGGCTCAGATCGTAGTCTGTGGCTGCGATCTCTGCACGAGGCACTGTAAAGCTCTGTTCTGTGCGAGCGCGATTTCGCTCTGCACCTTCTCGCTCGTGCCATCTTGTAAGCACGTTTGCTAAATTATTTTTTGAATGTTCTTCGCTTGTGAGAGCACGTGCAGGATGCGTCCCTAATAATTCTCCATCTAGCAGTGGTTGACGCTTGTCATCTAAGCTCCATCCATCTGCAGTCATGTCGTAGAACCACACTGTGTCTGTTCCACCGCTATTTGTCTTTGTGAAAAACAATATGGCCGTGCTCACACCTGCATAGGGTTTGAATACGCCACTAGGCAATGACACCACTGCATCTAGTTTTTGCTCTTCTACAAGCATGCGGCGAATCTCTTTGTTCGCCTTACTGCTTTTAAACAAAACGCCGTCAGGCACAATCACTGCCGCGCGGCCGCCTGGTTTTAATAGCTTTAAGAACAATGCAAGAAACAATAACTCTGTATTTTTTGTTTTAACTACTGCTAGCAAATCCTTTGCAGTTCCTTCGTAATCTAGGCTGCCAGCAAATGGCGGGTTAGCAAGAATGAGACTGTATTTCTCATCTTCTACTGCATAGTCTTGCGACAGCGAATCACGATAGGTGATATCTGCATTTTCAACACCATGCAACAGCATATTCATACTGCCTATTCGCAACATGGTGTTGTCAAAGTCATAGCCGTGAAACATGTGATGATGGAAGTGTTCGCGTGCTCGTGCATCTGCAAACAACTCTGCTTTGTTTTCTCGCAGATACTCACTTGCAGCCACTAAGAATCCACATGTGCCACTTGCAGGGTCACAAATAATGTCTTTAGCCGTGGGCTCTACCATTTCCACCATTAACTTAATGATGTGCCGTGGAGTGCGGAATTGTCCGTTTTGTCCTGCGCTAGCAATTTTTCCTAGCATGTACTCATACAAGTCACCCTTTGTATCGCGATCTTGCATGGGGATTTGATCTAACAGGTCTACTACCTTTGCTAGCAGTGCAGGTGTGGGAATCGTAAAACGTGCACCCTGCATTTGCTTTGCATAGGTACTGTTGTCGCTGCCTACTTGGCGCAAAAATGGAAACACGTGGTCGCTAACAGTGGCAAACATGTCCTGCGCAGCCATGTTCTTAAGCCTGCTCCACCTCATGTCTTCGTACTTGCAACCCTTAGCATCAGCGCCTGCAGGAAAAATCTTGCGTTCTATGGGCTTGTTTAACTGCAGGCTCTTGTTCTCTTCTAATGTCTGCAATTCGTCTAACCTACGTAAAAACAACAAATAGGTGATCTGCTCTAGAACTTCTAAAGGGTTTGCAATGCCGCCAGACCAAAAACTGTCCCATACCCTGTCTACTTGCGATTTCAATTCACCTGTGAGCATTTGTTACCTTTAACTTTGTTCAGTTTATCCACCACACTAATACACTTGTGTTACATGAAATATGATTTGCGTAGTGCCACGATCAATGCTGAAGCTGTTTATTTTGGCTTATAGTACCAACTCATATAATTAAAGGAAAACCCAGCTGTAGCCAACATGATAACGATTTGCTATCTCTTAAATTTAGAGATAGCGCATTGGGGGTCAATAATGGCATCAAAGCGACCAGCAGCCCTAGCACAGCGCCTTCACAAACAGCTTTATCAGCTGCAAGCATCTGGCGCAGTGGTGTGGCGAGATGTTAGGCGTAGCAATCGTGCCTTTTACGCTCACATAGCTGAAGTGTATTTTTGGTGGCGTCATGCCAGTGGGGTTACAGGCTATTTGGACAGCGAATACGCCAAGCTTGCCCGTAAGTTCAAAAGTCGTGTGAAACATGGCTATAACTTTAGTCCATTACTTGTTTTGGTTTGGGGTAATGATAACTGCAGCGATGGTGACTTAGATCGCCACAGTCGTGCTTTGAATAACATTGACGCTGAATATCTGTCTCACCCCAGTTATTACAAAAAGGATGGGGTTGCACGCCTAGCCAAGTTCATTGAAGACAATCACGGGATTAATGGTCTAACTGGTTATGGTAAAAGCAATGCTGGCATTGAAGAAGATGACGAAGAATCTACTACATCATTAAAAAAACCTGCAGTGCCAGATTCAGCCAAGTCTGCTGCTCTGTACCAAGCAGCAGCAGCGCATTACTCACAAACCAGCACCAGTCCAAGTATTAGCTTTGATTCAGCCATTCCAGTCAACAGCGAAGAACTTGCTGTAATTCTTGTCAAACGCAGTGCCACAGGCTTTCAATTGCTGGGAGCCACAAACGATGCAGATGCTGTTCGTGCAGCTGCTGTAGTTAACTTCAAACACACATTTTCAGCCTTGTCACCCAGTGTGCGTGCCATTGTTGAAGCCATACGCACGCAATGCCTGCCTCCTCACTTACAAAAAATTCAGCGAGATTTAACAGACAAGAGCAAGCAGAAACACGACGATGGCAAACCCAAGCTCAGCACTAAGAGATTGCTATACAGAGCCAGCAGTGCAGACTTTCTCCTAAGTCCAGTTCGTGCTCATGCAGGTGTTGTGACAGTTGCACGACCAAAACAACCCATACTTGATGATGTCACAGGTGATGTTTTTTTATCCAATCCTGCTAGGCTGGCATTAGAGCGACGTGTAATTAGTAACTACGAATTTAACCTGTACAAAGCTGACAGCATTGACACTATCAAACTTTATCAACATGAGCACAGTGCTAGTCATGTACTGAGGCTTGAAAACATTGCAGATCAAACTGATTTCTTGCACTTGGATTTTTGGCAGTACGACTCTGCCGTTACTGATGTCATGCCACAGGTTGACATTGACTGGCTAGGTCATGCAGATTGGCAGCAGTCATTGTCAATTACTTGGTTTAGGCATCTTGCACTGGATGTGGTGGAAAAATGGTTTGCAAGCCATGCCAACCACATCAAACGTGACCATCAAAAAATTTGTCTTGTGCAGTTTGGTAGAGATTCTATTGCCATTAGCTTTGTGCGACGCAATGCAGTGTTTGAGCATCGTCACGAAATCGCACTTCCCCAGTTCACGCAAGGACTTCGCTCGTTAAATCTTTATTTTTTAACTCGCGATTTAATGCCTGTGTTGAGATCTATTGCAGACTTTGAAGTTCAAGGTGCAGTTGAGGTATTGGTAGACACAGCTGCAGTGTTATTCAAATTCCAAACTGATTGTGCTGAATTTACTGTGGCAGTGCCAACAGCAAATGACAATGCAGTGAGAAATACAAAGGGTTTTACTTTCTATCAGCCCACTGCAAAATCCTCTGCGAATTATGACGATGCTAATGAGCCATTTGATTACGAAGAAGAAGCCAAGCTGTGGCAGACAGTACAGGATCATTCGCAATGAGCCTACTCAATACAGACTATGCCATTTACTTGCCAGCTGTTAATGACAGCTTTGCTGCTGAGACTATTAAGCAGTTACCAAACCAGCGTGCCTTGCCTGCAGGACTAGAGATTGAAGATTTAATTTTCTGGAATCGCAATAATAGACTTTGGCATTACAGTCATATTTTGCACAGTGTTGGCCTGCACAAGGTAGGCAGTCAACCAGACAATTCAGTGACTCGTGCTGGTAAGACTGATTGCTTTGTATTGGGTGACAGTGGTGGCTATCAAATTGGCACAGGCAAACTCAAAGGCTATCAGTCATTACATGCTGGTATGAGCAGTGATGAAGCCAACTCTACATGGGCTGGTGCTTATTCAGTTCGTCGCTGGATTGTAGACTGGTTGGAATTGCATACTGATTACGCAATGACTATTGACATGCCATTGTGGGCAACACTGCCCAAAGGCGCTGCCAGTCCATTTCATCACTGCTCAGCGCAGCTACTGACTGCAATGACTGTAGACAATCTCAAGTTTATTGATCTACACAGACAAGGGCGAACACGCTGGTTGAATGTCATACAGGGCTTGGACGAGCAAACTACTGTGACGTGGTGGAATGCTGTTAAATGGTTTGATTGCAGTGGCTATGCGTTGGCTGGTGCAGCAGGCGTTAAAGGTGGAATTGAGAACGTACTAAAGACAGTGCTGATGATGCGTGACGATGGCGCATTTGAAAGTGGGCATGATTGGATACATGTACTGGGTGTAAGCACACCCAAATGGGCGATATTATTGACTGCGATACAACGAGCATTACGCCTAAGTGTGAATCCCAAGCTGCAAATCAGCTACGACAGTGCAACACCTTTTCAAGCTGGTGGCATTAGAGAAGAAGTTGCACTGTCACCTCGTTACTCAAGTCGCCCTGCAGATTGGGCAATTCGTTTTGAAACTGTGCCACAAAGCTCTACGCTTGCTGGCAGCACTGCGCCTTTCCCTTTTTCAAGTCCGTTGGGCGACATATTGACTTTGGGTGACTTGAATGTACGTGGTGGTGCATGGACTGAGCGTAGTTTTGATACTGTGAGCAATTTACTTCTCTGTAATCACAACTGCTGGGTTTTGTTGGAAGCATTTAGACAAGCAAACGAGTTGGCATTTGTTGGTGATCGCAGTGTTGTGCCATCTACGTGGAGAAGCTGCTTGGATTTTATTGCCAATGTATTTGAGCAGGAGAATTGGCAAGCTGAGCTGGAGAAAGATAAGGCATTGCTTGACGCAGTTGCCGCAAGTGAATATTAATTTTTATGGAGAGCAATATGTATAAAGCTGCTTTTTTAACTTACAACATGACGCAAGTTGCACCTACTGCAAAAGAAATTAAAACGTACTTGGGAAAATCTGCAAAATTACTTTATGGCAAGGACCAGCGAAAGAGCAAAAATACACCCTATCCTGACAAGCTACACACGATAGAACATTCGTTCAGTCATTTCAAAAATATTTTTACGAATAAAAAATCATTTGTACATACTGAACTTTATATTTTTGATGAGAAAATAAATGAATCACATTTTTTACTAAAGTATGCTCCGCAAGTACTTGTGCATTTCAAATTTGATGAAAAAACTATAGATGAAATGCACACAGTGTCATGGAATCATATGCACTTAGTAAGTTATCTTAAAAGTATCGATAATGATATCGCTTCTCTAAAATTTTTCACTGAAAAAAATATTGGCGATGCTAATTTTCACAAACTCTTTCCAAGTTTTGTGAAAAAATTTGACACAATCAAGTCACATACACAAAAAGAGATAGATAAGCTTGAAAAGAAAGCGAATTTATTATTTCGCAGTGGTTGGTAGACTAATCAAACCAACTCCACTGCCCTACGCTTCATATCATCGTTGACGTCAATATAGGCTTGGGTGGTGCTGATTGATCTATGGCCTGCTAGGCTCATCAGCACACGCACACCAACGCCTTTTGCTGCCAAGTTGGTGATGAAGGTGCGCCTACCACTGTGCGAACTGCCACCAGCAATGCCAGCTCTTTTATACAAGTAGTGAAAGTGCTGGGCTAGGGTGTTGGGTGTGAAACCTTCCCTCTTTTGCGTGTAGAACAGTGGTGAGTTGGCATTGGTGGGTTTGTGATTGCGAACATAAGCCTCAAGTTCCCGCCGTAGTTTGGCATTGACGAACACAGTGCGAGCATGACGTCCTTTGGTCTGCGTGGGTTCTAGTTGTATCTCATCACGTATCTTGCCCTCGTCATCCACTACATCTGCGTATCTCAAATAAGCAACTTCTCCAACACGCATACCAGCCCAGTGCGTTACCAGCAACATTGTGCGATTGCGTAGTGAGTGTTTGTGTGCTGCAACGTAATCAAGTACTTGTCGCAAATTCTGTGGTGTGAGTGTTTTTGCTTGCTTGGGCATAGTTTGTTTTCCTTTAAACCAAAACTTTGCTAAGCGTAAAGCGTAATTTCTTTGCTTTATTTCTGCGACCTGTTTTTGTGATTTATTTGTCAAATGTATTTCCTTCCAATATTCAATGACTTAGCTGTTCATTTAAGTAAAACCAAAGCTAATACTGATAAGCTTTGATTTTTATATTTAGCTAATTGGTTGCGAATATCGCAGGATTTGTTGTTTAATTTACGTGCACAGCGATAGTAGTTAGCTGCAGCAACACTTTAGAGTTCTTGCGCCAGCACTTATCAACACCAGTTGTGGATAACTGCTGTTGCGAAAATCGCAGGCGTCATACAAGCAGTTTTTTATACGTACTGCTACCCGCATATCCAAATGCATAAAATAACTTGCTGTAGGGCTTGTATTACGTCGCTGCGCTGTTTGTGTTACTTGGGTTTTGTGGATAAGTACGAAAGTTATTGCTATTGCTTTTTTACTGATTACGAAAAAACTAAGGGTTTGTTAGAACGAACTAGAGTTCGTTGTGTCTTCGCTCAATGAATATTTTAGATTTTAGAAAAATTACGAGTTACGAAAAGCTAGGGGATTATGTACGACGCTTGATCAAAACATATAAAAAAATACGCCACTAAGGCAGCTAGTGGCGCTGGCGGAGCTCCGCATAAGCAGGGGGTTTTTTAATATTTTTACCGCTGCAATAGGGAGTAAATTTCTAGTTATATCTCCTCTCCTGTCCTTTTTTAAGATTCAAGTGTTAGAAATATTTAATCGTGCTCAATTTTGAACGATTGGTGTGGAAAATTATTTCGGCATTTAATACCTGATAAATCTCACGTCCAAAGGTACTTATTTTTGAAATATAAAGCGCAAATAAAATAAAAACAAGTAACTACGTAGTAAATTTGAGCCTTTTCAAGTTTGAGTTTTGGCAATGCTATCCCGTACCCAATTAAGGGTAGTTGTAATCAATTCATTTTGCAGACCATCAACTTCATTTGCTTTGTAAATACAATGCATTATTGAAGCAATAGCATAACGAACCTGACTGTCTACTTGATTTGTACGTTCGAGCGTAGTTATTTTTAAATTTGAATAATACGCAGCTTGATTTCGGTGAAAGGTTTCATCTGCATACTCTTTAGAATTTCGCAACGTGTGTATGGCAGCAGTTAGTTCAGATGAGATTGCAATCATTGTTGCTAGTGGCAACAGCTCAAGACGAGAAAGCTCATACGAGTGAATCGCGCTGAGTGAACTTTTCGTTTTTGTTTGCTCCAGCGATGGCATGAGGTGTGATTTGTAAAATAAAAATTTCGCCTGTATTTTAGTTTTGTTTAAAAAAGTACTTGATTTAATCAGTATTACTGTAATGCAAGGGTTAACATGATTTTTTATGCACGTCTTTCATTTCTTAAGACTCAAGCACGATCGACACATAACCCTCTCTGATGGCAAGATTAAAATCATCTACTTTGACTACACCTGAAAACGATCGCCCAAAAAACTCATAACTATCACCAACTATTTTCGCATTATAAATTTCATGGTGGATTACGGGAAAAATCTGCTGGCTGTTGTTTGAGCTAAAACGATGCCTAATCTGTGGTGTTTTCAAAAAAATAAAGCTTAGTTGACCATTTGTCATACCAGCATCTCCTTATCAACCAGACCTAAAACTTTTTCATCTCTCCCAAAATTTCACCACCTTTAGCAATTTCCAGATTGCCATAACTGATGTCACCTCTAACTCGACCTGTACTACCTATCACCAAAGTATTAGTTGCATGAACAGAATTGTTTAATTGACCAGAAACAGAAATTGCAGCAGCTTGCGTGGTACCTGAAACAACACCATCTTCTTGCACATCTAATTCTTTTGCATCAATGGCGCCATCAAATTTTCCGTTTACAACAGCTCGTCCAGGTACGAGGGCAACACAATGGGCAAAGACACCCTTACCCAAAAAAAGATCGCCTTTAGTTTCGTTATCACTCATCATTTTATCTTTCCAAACAAATAACCGTCTTTTAGGTATACGCAATTTGCATCTTTATCAGAAAATGATTACAGGTCAAATTTTATTTACTATTTTTTTCAAATACTAATTTCTATTGCTTTAACTGCAGACTATGGTGATGTGTGATTTTGCTATCGCTGAAATGTCTTCTATTTCAAAAAAACAAATCTAATTTTATGTTGCCATTTGATGTGTGAGCTAGCGTTCGCTTGGTTTGAAAGCTGCTGTATGTCTTGAATTGTTCCGCTGCACTATTTAAGTAGTTGAGTTTATGCGTTTGTCGTAATTAGGCATTTGCCCTTAAGGGCACTAAATGTCATTTAGAGCGAACTGCGTTCGCTGTGCCTTCGCTATCTTCGCTCACTCGCGTTCGCTTAGTTAGCTCGTCACAGATATTTCAAGTCCTAGATTTCAAATGCTTTGAAGTATTTCGAAATTGGTTTGTTTGAAATCATGTTATGTGTTTGGCTTTCGCTAGATTCAACCCACACTGAGCCTTACACAGCAGGCTCAGTGTGAGAGAAAGATCTTTCGCTGAGTTCTTTACTCCACTGCACTTCGGCACAACCTCTACGAGGTCAAGGGCGGTTTTGCTGTCTCCTTTTACGTGCTGCTGAATTAAAACGCAATCCACACCACAGCCGAAGTGCCGACCATGGCAGGTTTGTAGGTTGCCGTGTGAGCATTGCCTACTCGTGATGCTCTGCCGTTGAGGCAGCATCTTTGTGCTTGATATTTCATTCTCTGGTCAATTGGGCTAGCAAAACCCAATAGCATCAAGGGTAGTGACCATGAGTCCCTGCTACTGCTCAGGATTTCCGTCCCTGCGATCATGTCTGTCCAGGTCTAGGGTGCCATTAGACTGAGTGGCACTGCTCGTTATCAGTAGTAATACGGGATAGCACAGACTGTTCATTGCTGACGTCCCGCACAGTTATTTAGTCAAACCAAACAAAACCCACGAAAAATCTAATAGTTTTTGTGGGTTTTAGACAGCAGCGTGGCAATCTCTCACAAAATCTGCGTAATTTTGGTCGTTCTTTGACCAAATCAGTCATAACTTATGTGTGCAGTTCAACTTTTAAGGAGAGCACACATGAACGCACTGAGTGGTTTGAAGCTAGTAGCTAGCAAAAAAAATCGTACCCTGTCCCCAGTAGCACATCGCCGTAACAAACTCGTCAACAAGCTGCATGAACAGATTGAGTTGTGTGAAGCGCAAAAGGCTGGTGAGATTTACGCACCACGTCGTCTGCGTACTGTGACAAACAAGCAAACAGGCGAACGTGTGACTGTTGAAGCAGTCAAGCGTGTGAAAGAATGGTTTTGGATTAATGATGCTGGAAAAATAAATCTTGCTGTGCGTTATGGCAGCAAAGTACTGGAACTGGCCAAGGGCAAGAATGCCGTTGAGCTTGGCAGTGGTGA
>JACCDO010182330.1_pt1 | contig 14800 bp, 10 predicted proteins | sample 7446101 | NCBI WGS metagenome assembly JACCDO01 (sample SAMN15323440, study PRJNA562643) | freshwater metagenome | isolation source: river surface water | place: USA:Blue River Watershed | collected 2017-08-16
ACGTCAATATGAAGACTCTAGCGACAATGCTCAAGATTCCCGGAGCTAATTTGCGCTTTGGTGATGAAGAATTGCTAAAGGAAAAATTGGGCGTGTTAAAAGGTAGTGTTAGTCCGTTAGCTGTGATGAATGACACTGCTAATGAAGTAAAGTTCTGCATAGACAAATCTTTGCTTGAGCAGAGCATCATCAATGTGCATCCTTTACGAAATGATCGTACAACTAGCATAACCCCTAAGGATTTACTGGCGTTCTTGGCCAGCTGTGGGCATGAGGTAACTATCCTCGATTTCACAGCCGTTCCCCCTGCAACCCCGGTTGAGCCTGCGGCGGCAAAGGCTCCCAAGGCCGCTCAGGAAAAAGAGGATAAAAATAGTGGAGATAAACGCGAGACTGGACTGACTATCTCCGTCAAAAAAGATGAAGACTTTTCCAAGTGGTATACCGAAGTTATCACCAAGGCAGAGCTGATCGATTACAGCGACATTTCAGGTTGCTATATTTTACGTCCTAATGCCTACTTCATTTGGGAACAAATTCAACTCTGGTTCGACATCGAGATTAAGAAGATTGGTGTGAAGAACTCCTACTTCCCTCTCTTTGTGTCGAAGAGCGCTCTCGAGACGGAGAAGGACCACGTGGAGGGCTTTGCGCCCGAAGTCGCGTGGGTGACCAAGTCCGGCACCTCGGATCTCGCGGAACCCATTGCGATTCGCCCCACTAGTGAGACCATCATGTACCCATTTTTCGCCAAGTGGATCCGCTCGCATAGAGATCTGCCTTTAAAGCTCAACCAGTGGTGTAATGTGGTTCGATGGGAGTTTAAGGATGCCACCCCTTTCCTGCGGTCACGCGAGTTCTTGTGGCAAGAAGGGCATACCGCACATGCGTCCTACGACGAAGCTCAGGAATGTGTACGTGCTGCTTTAGAGCTATATCGACGCGTGTATGAAGATTTGCTTGCTGTGCCAGTGATTCCTGGCCGCAAGACCGAGAATGAGAAATTCGCCGGCGGCTACATGACCACGACTGTCGAAGCATACATCAATGGCTCCGGACGTGCGGTACAAGGTGCGACATCTCACAACTTAGGTCAAAATTTTGGAAATATGTTTAAAATTCGATACGAGGATGAGAATGGAGGACACAGTGTTCCCTGGCAGACAAGTTGGGGGCTGACCACCCGCACCATCGGCGTGGCCATCATGGTGCACGGTGACGACAAGGGACTGGTCATGCCTCCGCGCGTGGCGCCCATCCAAGCCATCATATGTCCTATCACGACAAAAGACACAAATAAAGATGATCTGACACAATATGCCAACTCCATTTATTCTGCTCTTGTGAAGGCAGGTGTGCGTGTGGATGTAGATAGCCGTGACAACTATACCCCAGGATGGAAGTACAACCATTGGGAGCAGCGAGGAGTGCCTCTACGTATTGAGTTGGGTCCTCGCGACTTTGCCAACAAGACTGCTCGCGTGGTTCGCAGAGATAACGGCGAGAAGATTGATGTCAGTGCGGCTACTCTGGGTGAGCTCGTGCCTCCATTGCTGGAAACCATTCAGAAAAGCATGTTCGAGAAAGCCAAGAAAGGACGAGATGACAAGATCGTGCGTGTTTATAAATGGGAAGACTTTGTTCCTGCTTTGAACAAGCAGTGCTTGGTGTTGACACCTTGGTGTAATGACAGCGAATGGGAAAAGAAAGTTAAGGTGATGAGCCGTGACGCTGCCCTAGCGCCCGGTCAGACCGAGGCCGCCACATGCGCAGCTTCCGTTGCGGCCAAGACCTTATGCATGCCTTTCGATCAGCCAGATCTTCCCGCTGGCACGCCATGTTTCGCATCCGGCCTGCCCGCCACGATCTGGTGCTTGTGGGGTCGCTCGTACTAAGGTGCCTCTGGAATGCTATGCTGTAATGGTTCTCCGGGGCGACATGTTTGTGCTTAGATCAGTGCAGAGCATTGCGGAATAGAGTGGTTCGTGTTGATCCTACTGTCGTCCATCGGCTTAACAGTTCGTTTCAATTCAAGTAAATATTTTATACAAATACAGTACATCTTCTACAAATTTACCAAAGATGTCCTCGCATCTGCTAACTCTGAGCACCAGTTAACGAAGACAATCATTGCAATACATGAGTTGATACAGATTGAAAGACGTAGCAGGCTTTAATTTATTACAAATTTGAAACATCATCTACAAATATCTTGACGGTTCTATTCCAGATAGATAGCTTGCCAGGGTTCTACCCAGCAGTATACCACTACAAGGCATTGAAAATAGCCAGCAACAGGCTGATACAAGCGTAGGTCAGTCCAATACTCGTTGACCAGCTTCGCCCTGCTGCGCTAAACACATAAGTTTCTCCTTTCCCCACGGGCGGTGCTGTGTAGCATGTTGTGGGCACCCCCCCGATGGTGCATACAACGTCGGCGTCGTACCCACAGCGCAGCGTTTGGTCGATGGGAATCAGACCCCATTTCATATCCACAGGCTCGGGCAGACCACAAAGCTGACAACAACTCAATTCTGTTACTGGAATGTTATTCTGATGCAAATAGAGATGCTTTATCATCCCTTGATCTCGAAATAATCCGTCGGGTATAGTGACGATAGAGTTATTGAACAAGTATATTTCAAGAAGATGATTGAGACCATAAAATACATTAGGTCTCAAGGCTTCTATTTGATTTTTATGTAACCAAAGCCACTTTAAGTGGGTCATAGTGCTGAAAACATTTCCAGGAAGATCGATTATAGAGTTGTAATGTAACATCAACGTGTGCACATGTGGAACTACATTGAAAAATGCTGCAGAGACATTCGAGATCAAATTGTTGTGTAAAAACAGCACTTTAACGTTAAGTGGTGTAAGACCTAGAGTATTATTGAGCCCTCCAAGGTCTGTCAGCGCATTTCCCTGCAGCATTAAGTGATGTGTTTCTGGAGGTATATTGGCCGGAATACCACATAAACCGAGATATCTGCAATCAACCTGGAGCTGATTTTTTCTAGTGTAACATTTGCATACATCACATGCATTTTGCTGAGTCGCTGGACAGATATTTTGTCCATTAACCCACATCATCAAGCTTACTAACATCCATAGATGCCACATCTTGTTTACATATGAAGAAACGCCCATTGTGCGCTCCAACTTTAAATTATTATATACCAGTTATAATCGATGTGGTTGTTTCGCTATGGCTAATACTGGTACACACCTTTGGACGTCTCTTAAGGGAGAGAAGATCTCTCGTCTTCGGAACCGTTTGTACAACAAAAAATTGTTGTGAAATGCATTGCCACAAATTGCGATAAAAATAAACTTTGACATTTGAGGATATGAAAAGGTTTCTGTTAACAAGTGATAAAATATTGCGTGAATTAGTTATACAAACAATCCTATCTTTTCGGATTAAGCCTTACGGCTGACATCTGCAAGAGACAGTATACACTGTTCTGTCTTCCAGTAATATCGTGGTTCGAATGACTACTGGTATCAACAATTCAAATATAGAACGGGAAAGCAGGAGGCAAGTGATCACAAGTATCGTATATTTGACGAATATATATTTCGTTGTAATTATTATGTAAGAAGTGTTTTGGTTGTAGACCGTGGGTGCCACGAGGGCTACCGCTGACACGGCACACCGCACACGAGGAGAACATACGGGCGACCCACAGCACAAGCGTGCATCATGGGTCTAAAAACCAGTACATTCACATCATATCCAATGGCTTAGCATCATGTGGCTACAACTGCTAACGCGATTAGTGACCGAGCTTGAGCACGTCTCTGAAGAAGTGCAGAAACACGGCAACGTCCATGACGCCGTACGCCAAAAATGCACCAAGCCAGCAGAATGCGCTGATGACATCATTGCTGCCAAATGCACCATGCACTTTGTTGGTAAACTTTAAAAATGGTGTTAAGACCTTGTTCCAGACACCAGAACCGATGCAGTAATTGTCGTCGTAGTTCTTGTGATGGCCCCAGTGCTCTTTGGGACTGACCATCAAGCCGGCCGTCTGCAAGGAGCTGATCCACTGTGGGCGGCGATGGGGCGGCATGTGGCTCATAGCATGGCATAATTGGCCGAAGTAAGCGAAAAAGATCTTCCAAGAAATGATGTTCATGGCTAGATCGCTCTTCGAGTAGTCGAAGGGCCCAAATGGAATGCAATAGAGAGTGAACATGACAGCGGTGATCAAATTGAGATCGCCACATACTTCGAGAAAAGACTTAGATGTCAGGTCTTGCGGGATGTGATGGTGCCATTGGAACTCTAGAGTTGGCTCCGAAATGATTGGAACACCAATCATCACTGGGTTATCCAGCACAATGTGAAGAACTCCACTAAATAGATCATATGAGAAAAAAGAGCAAACCATGATGAGAACACTTGTGGTAGGATCTTTGTAAGCATGGTACATAATATTTAATATTAGTAAGATACCAGCACAGAGTGGCCAAATTGTCCAACGCTCCTTGTAAACGGTTGATGGTTTTCCAGTCTTTAAAACAAATTCTACCTCAGGAGATAACGGCTCGCCAGTTCTCAAACTTTCTGCCAAAAAATATTGACACTTAGCGTCAACCAATCTATTAAGATTTGCGATCTCACCATTAGTTTTTCCCCAACGGATTCCTAAGAAGCCAGGCTCGGGAATCTTGTCTGGGTGTTCAATGAAAGATGGATTTTTCTTATCGGCACCCAATCCCAATTTATCGCCTGTGTGTACGTAGGATAAATCCTTTACTATCTCTCCCTGTGGTGCCATGTTTTCTTTCTCCGAAAGGTTTAAGATTAAAAAAATAAATAAGGGTAGGATAGAACAAAATAAACGTCAAAAAATGAGTTATCTACTAGCACAAATTGTGTTGGTCTATTAGTTAAAAGTTTGAATGAAATGGACTGATCTATCACACACTGGGCTTCTACTGGCAAGAAATAACTTGTGGTAATTTTAAATGTACAATGTGTTGTTTGCGGATTCTTAAATCTTATTAAAGGGAAAGGGCCTTACTTTCTAGCAAAAAATAAATTATAAACACTTCGATAAGAGTTATCTTCATTTATATTTGTTGAATTGTTTTAATTTTTCGGATTCAAGGTAATTTCAAATGAAGTTCGAGCAACAATTGGACATTGGCATATTCGAACCATGGCGCAAATATTACATTAGTTATGGAAAGATGAAAAGAATGTTATCTAGAATTAAATTGCTTACTGAAGGATCTGCAGTAAGTTCTAATTCCCCAAGTAACAATCCTAGCTTCATCGGATGGTCTCAAACTCATCAATTTGGTGCGCGGTCAGATACCAAGCTCGACAAGTCAAGTGCTACCAAGCAAGGAAAGGCCGGAGAACTTACTGGGACACGTATTTCAAGCATAACTCATAAGAATATTTTTTCAAATTTAGGCTCTCAAGCTGAGAGAATGCCTATTAAAGGATCTGTTTCGGATGCTACTCCAGTTCGTGTTCCACAGTATGCATCGATGCATACACCAGTTTCTGAAGTATCTGAAGTTGAAATAAACGCCTCTGGCGAAATAGAGTTCACAAGTGCTCATTGTGAAACGCCTATCCGATCTCAGACTCGCACAAAGTATTATATCTCTGAAGGAACAGGCATTGTGACGAAATTCACCTCGAGTACTCCGTCGCCACAAAGCTCTCATATGAATCAAGAAAACCTTGAGGAACAAGGTCGCGTTGTTTTGGGAAATGGGATTGTTGTTATTAAAGAGCTATCCGCGCAAGATCTTCAGAGCGCAGGAACTAAAAAAGGAAACTACCGTTGCCACGACGACTCAAAGGATAACGAACCCCATGACGAGGCGACGAGTTCCGGGAATGTGAACAAAAACCAGATGTCATCGTGTATTGCTGACACCATTAGCAATGAGAATGAAGACTTCTTTTATTTAATCTTGGAAGAGTTGGACAAAATTAATAATTTCTATATCGGCAAGCTGGCCACGCTGAGGGTGGAGATTTCTCAACTAAATGTTACAGACGAGCTTGTTCTGCATCATGCCTCCGGAGCTCATCGCGACTTCTCTAAATTACGAGAACTTTACTTGCAGGTGCTCTTCCTGCGATCCTACTCAGAGCTTTGTCATACTGGTTTCTACAAGATTTTGAAGAAATTCGACAAGCTGTTTAGTGAGCAACCGCAGGGACAGGATGCGTCTGAGAAGGTGAAGGTCATGCCCATATGGATGCGTCTTGTGGATAAGCAGCCGTTCACGGTAGTTTCAGAAGTGACATCGCTTATGGAAAGCATTCAAAAGCTCCTCAGCCGTGACAAGCTGCTGGAACTCGAACAATTTGCCATCGACCACGCCAATGACAAATTCGACGTCGTTATGCCTAGCGTGCGTATCAAGGGTCTCGCTGTCTCTTTCACTCTGCTACTAGTGTTGCTCAATTTCGCAAAAGACATTGTACCAAATGATAAATGCGCAAGCCGCTGTGCTGTGCTGCTGATCTTCATCGTCAGCATGTGGGTGACGGAGGCCATCCCCTACTTCGCAACGGCCATGCTAGTGCTGCCCTTGACCGTGCTGCTAGACTGCTTCAAAGACCCTTTGGATCCAACACAGCCAATGTTGCGTACAGATGCGGCTGACTTGGTAACGAATAGCATTCTGAACCACACCAGCATGTTACTCCTTGGAGGTTTCGCAATGTCTGCCGCAATCTCACGCTGCGGTATGGAGATGCAAGTGGCTTCCTATTTGCAGCAACGTCTTGGGGATAATCCTCGAATGTTCATTTTGGCAACGATGTTCTTCTGCCTTTTCTTGTCTCTTACGCTGGCCAACCACACGGCGCCCATTCTCGCCAGCAGCATCGTCATGCCGATTGTCAAGGACCTACCCTCCGACTCCCGATTCAGCAAAGCACTGTTGCTGGGTATGGCTTTTGCGTGCAATTTTGGGGGTATGCTTACACCTATATCCAGCTTGCAAAACGTGCTCGCCATCACGCATCTGGCTAGCATTGGCATCGACATCAGCTACGGCCGTTGGATCTTGGTCGGAGTGCCTTTCGCCACCGTTTGCACGCTGATTTGCTGGCACCTCTTGATGTTAGCATTTGTCCCAGATGATATAAGCAGCGTGCCTGTCATTGTTTATGATCTGGCAGACCAAGGTTGGCGCAAGGGGCGAGCGCTGTTGTTGCTCAGCCTGGTGTGTGTTCTCCTGTTCGCTACGAGGTACGTGCCCCGCACACTGCATTGCGTGTGATCTGTTTCGCTTGGTGCTTAAATACGCCCTTTTTTTGTTCATTATTCTCTGCAGGTCGTGCAAATTGCTCAGCTATCCATGGTCTCTGCGTTTATCATGTTCGATGTGAAACTCACTCTCCTACTCCTCTTCTACTCTCTACCCACCCTCTGCATTTCGGGTCACGGCTACAACGGCAATTGTGTTTGACAGTGCTGAGACGCAAAACATTTTTGGTGATATTGGGATTATCGCATTGCTCTTCTTGAGCGTGGTCTTCGGGTCTGGAATGCTGTCGGAGGTGGACTTCTCTTCCCTTTCCTGGTCCACACTGATGCTGGTCGGCGGTGGCAACGTCTTGGGCAAGGCCATCGACTCATCTGGGCTGCTTGTCAAGATCGCGGGGACTTTTATGCATGTGTTACCTGTCGACCATCCGTGGTTTGCCATGTTACAAATCCTGTTTTTAGTGTTGATCACCGCGACCTTCATCAGCCATACCGTGGCCGCAATCATATTATTGCCTATTATCTGTAATATGGGCTTGACTTTAGGCTGGCCAGAGATTGTAGTAATGGGTGCCGCTATGGCTATCTCAGCTGCCATGGCCATGCCCTTCAGCTCTTTCCCGAATGTCAATACTTTGAGAATTAAAGATGATGGGCACATGTCGTATTTGACTTCCTTCGACTTTGCCAGAGTGGGTATACCAATGAGCTTCATATCTGTATTTTTGATTGGTACCCTTGGCCTGCTGCTGATTGAGCTGGTTGATCCCGGGTCGCCGAGTAAGCACCACGCTGTGCTACAGCCTGTGCGTTGAGATATGCAGCACAAGCATTTTATTAAAGCGATGAATGTTTTTATGTTAAATTATGATTATACAAATGTAATTTTAATCCTTTTCCAGTTTGCCCATATCTGCCATTCTGTCCAAAATAATTTTTTCACTTGTTTCCTGCACTTCTCCTGCAAGCAAAAATTCATCCAGGAGAGCGTACACTTTATTGAACTGAAAAACAATATCTAATTCACACACATTTGAGAAATATTGATCAAGAATACGAACAAATAAGTGAATGGTTTCCATCAACATGAGTTCGTTGTCTGTGACATCAACACCGAAACAGAAAAAAAGACCTGCGTATCGGCGGTATATAAGCTTGTAGGTATCATATTCCACAAAGTTAGTGTAACCCCTTCCTCTCGAACTAATAATCCGATGTACATCCGCTTCAAGCTTTACACGTGTTGAATCGTCAGGTGCCGTTTGATACCACTTGCTCAATCTGGTTTTTCCTTGTTTGTTTTGAAGTAAGAAAAAGCGAATTGTCATTATGTTCCACCTTTAAATCGTGCAATAATTATCCCTTGCTTTGAAATAATACAGAAAAACTAAATTCTAAAATTCCAATAATAATAAATGCACTATATTTTGGTTTGCTTTCGCTGAAAAATTCTCTGCTAAACCTCGTAAAGCTTTTTTTCTTGACTCTGGGCGTCTTCATAAATCGCAAGTGGGAGCTTGGGCTGAAGACCACTCGGCGGAAAGAGAATTAAGGGCTCTTACCGTTTTGGTAAATTACATACATTAAAAATGATGGGAAAAGTGATGAACGGGTTGTCCAAGATGGCCAACCCTGCAACTTACACCAATGCATTTGCTACCTTTCAAGCAAATCTCCACACCAGCTTGCGAGCGGGTTCTATTAAACCTTTGTTCTACACTGTTGGTATCATTGGTACTGTCGGCTATTCCATGGAGTGGTACGCAAAAGGAAGTAAGTGATCTAATCAGCTAAATTAGCGCCGCTGTAATGTAAAGGGATCTGTGCAATATATTTCTTCTGGGATATTCCCCGACTTATTTATTTATCTGGATTTACTTATTTCCGTGTTATTACCATCCCTGTACTAATTTTGGTTCCCCTTTTCTTTAATTCGTTTAATATAGGACATCATGCTGCTCATAGAAGAGCTATCTTAGAAAAGGCGGCAAAGGAAGGTCATCATTAGATTGAATTTTGCTCTATATGTTCATTTAATTAAACAATTATTCTCAGATGCTTTATTTTTACGTTTAAAGGGTTAAACTTCTCCATATTAGATAGTCTTTATATGTGTGTGCTTACGTCCGATCCTCATGCTGTTTTATTCACCGTAAATAATGTACCTGCCGAAAATGTAGCCATTCCCTGCACAGCTCACAGTACCTTTTCTGAATATTGAGTCCTCCCATCCAAGCGGTGGTAGTTATTTGCAAAAATTTATATTAATCTTACAAATTATTCTACAACATGTTTAATTTGAACAGCTTTACGTATGACACTAGCACCAGCGGGTAATATCCACGCTGCCCCTCTAATCCAGTGCATGCTAAGGATGGAACAATATATTACAAGTCCTCTTCCTGTCCTTAGCTCAATAGCCTTTGCGCATTGTACCAGAATTTGTCCATTCATAGGCACTCTGTATTCAGAATAACTTTTTGGGGCGCAACTCCACCTCCAGGCACCGCCCGTCGGAAGTAGCGCGAATCGGAGGCACAATAAATTGGCTTTCAGTGATAGTTGCGTGGTGGTTGCTAATGGTCCTTAGCAGCATCTTTCCGTCCAGTGTGTCGCCGCCACTTATGGTTCGCAGCAATACCCGCGTGCCTGACAACAATATGCGGCGCACGCGGTCTAAAATCTCGGCCCGAATTGTGGTATCACAGGAAAACTTTGAATAGTCTAAATTATCTACCAAGACAGATGGATCAGTAGCATTACTGATATGGGAAGATGTTAAAGCTTGCGTGTCGGTTCTCATTTTGGCTGTTTCTGGCAGCATTGTTCCTAAGTTATGTAAACTCGGGAACCCCGGAGAAAGTTCACAGAGCACTGCGTCCTCATCCGCTAAAGAGCTAATAGTAGATGTTCCGAAGTCCAAGTTTGTGTTTTTTTTGCCATACATAAGTGCTGCTTTAGAATCCCTTTCTTTCGAACGGGCTACGGTACTGGGATCTTTGCGAACTACCTGTCCACCTAACCCCGTTCCAGATGCGTTGTGGACATTTTGCACAATCTTTACAATTTTTTTGGCGTGTCTCTTTTTCAATAATGATTCTTCCTCTTTTTCTCTTTGTTTATATGCCCTGTGTACAGCTCCTACACTCTGTATAAGATGTAGCGGCTCCTCCGGCACCTGCATGTCCAACTGCATGTGATGTTTATATGCTGCGGCGAATACATCATGCTCAACCCCTGTCCGCCCTTTGTCTACCATGCTGTTTGTGAAACATGCTTTTGAGTCTATACCACTAAGGTCTAAAGCCAAATTCGGTCCCTGAACAGACCCACCTATCACACTTTTAGTCTTTGCAACACCCATGCTTTCGCTATTCTGAGAGCCTTCTTCGTTATCTGAAACCATATCATCAGTGTCATCATCTTCATTTTTGTCAAGAACACCTCCATGAAGAGCCATATATCTTTGGTAGCTATTCTGGTAGTAATCAAATGCATCCGTTGTCTCACTTGGACCGGATTCTTTATTCTTGCTCGCAACAATAGAGCCTACGTATGAAGAACTGGAGATACAAGTTTTTGATTCGACTGCTTTAGCAGAGTTACGAAGTGAAAGACTTCCTAACTTTTTAAGGGCAGCAAAATCGTCAGCCATGTTGATGAGAATTCGGTTTATGATCTTTTAGGATAAATTTCGCCAATTAATACAACTTGTTCACACACTATAGCAATTTTAAATTAGTTTACTTTGTTTGTGCCATTATTAGTGATTAAGATAAAGTAAAATTCGTCATAGAAAACCCTTTGTGAGCCTCTTCAAAAGTTCGATCGACCGGACGTCCGACGTACGTCGGGTTTAGACCCGCGTACGGCTTGACGAGATGGCTCGAGACCTCTCATTTTCTGACCGTGCTTTTTACATCATCCGTTCAGTAAACTCGTATTATTAGCAAATGTACGTATATTGTATAAGTACTGTGACATTATTATGACAGAGAATCATGCAAATATAGTTTTCTAACTCATTTTTACCCACTTTCGCTCACAAATCTGCTTCATCCTCCAGATGACGAAAATGTCTGTATTGGCCGATACTCTCAGGACCATCACGAACGCCGAGAATCGTGGTAAGAAGCAGGTGATTATTCGCCCTTCTTCTAAGGTCACCATCAAGTTCTTGCAACTCATGCAGAAGCACGGTACGTATCCTTAATCGAAAATTGTGCCTTGTGATAGGTTTATGTAAATTTATTGTATTTTGATTGCTACGTTAATGTGCATATTAATTTGTGTGCGGTTTTGTATAATGGTGCAGACCATTCTCTTCGATAAATAAATTGTTGAAGACAAAGCCTTCCAAAGATAAACATTTGTTTTGTAATTGCTTTAGGTACCCGTGTTTGCGCTTTATAGCTATTTGCTAACCGGTTTTTTTCGTAATCCGTGTGTATATTTTCGGTATTTGTATTGCTGTGAACCCTTCTTCCAATAATGGAATGGTTGTGTCCGTCTTGCTGTGATGTTTTATTGCCTTCCTGCTCATCAGGATATCTTGGTGAGTTTGAGGTTCTTGATGATCACCGCAATGGCAAGATCGTTGTGGAGCTCATTGGTCGCTTGAACAAGACTGGTGTTATTTCCCCACGTTTCGATGTTGCGGTGAAGGATGTGGAGAAGTGGATTCAGAACGTGTTGCCCAGCCGTGGTTTCGGACACATTGTGTTGACCACCACTTACGGTATTATGGATCATGAGGAGGCACGTAGAAAGAAGACCGGTGGAAAGATTATTGGATTTTTCTATTAAAAAGTGAAATGATTATGTAATCGTCCGGAGAAACTATTCTTGTATAATGTTTAAAGAAATTTTTGAGGCAATTCCATATAAGTACAACTCATCACAATCATAGTGCGGTATCGGGCATTAACGTTATGCTTGCCAGACTGCAGCTTGATTCTCTTTATTTGGGTACACATGCTATTTACATTGAATACAAGCCCATTAATATAACCGAGAAGTTTTATGTTTTCAGTCATGAGTTGTGGGAAGGTTCCCTCTACCGCCGTGTGGTCATCGCCTCGAGCCACGAAATGCTCGATGTTTAGCATTCTGCTTTTGAGGTGAGTAACGAATTAAGTCATGCAATTAAGTGCAGATTTGTGCTAAACAGTTGTAATAGTAGACATATACACTGCAAAATGCGGAGCAATGCTCTTAATTGAGATGCAAAATGGCATTTTAAGTGGTAAACAAGACTCTCATTTAAGTGTGCCACGTGGGCCACTATTAAGAACTGTTTGTGCATAAACAACTATTAAATATGTAGATGTGCTTTTGGAAAATGTTATTTCATCGCTCGTGATCCGGAATCTGTGATCAGAGTGTACGGCACACTGGACTCGCCATTTTCAATGTCCCGCACCCTAACCTTTTCTTTTTACAATTTTTTGTTTCCCGTCCAGATATTATAATCGATCATGCAGCGCAGTGTGTACGCATCATTCAAGGAAGCTGACCAAACCGAGAAGGCTTACCAGAAGCAGGATGCTGTCTTCGTTGGTCGTAAGCGCGTCATGGCCAAGGCCTCCAGAAAGGGCATGAGATATTCGAAGAGCATCGGTTTGGGCTTCAAGACTCCTGCTTTGGCAGTCTCTGGCAGCTATGTTGACAAGAAGTGCCCTTTCACTGGCAACGTGTCTATCCGCGGCCGTATCTTAAAGGCCATGGTCATTTCCAACAAGATGAAGCGCACCGTGATCGTACGCAGAGATTACCTGCAATACGTCAACAAGTACAGACGTTATGAGAAGAGACACAGAAACATGCCAGCTCACTGCTCTCCCTGCTTCCAGAACGTCGGTGAAGGAGACATTGTGACCATCGGACAATGCAGACCCCTCGCCAAGACTGTACGATTTAATGTTATTGAGCACGCTCCTTGCACCAACAAGGCTCTTAACGTCAAGAAGATTTTCAGACAGTTCTAAACAAAATCTGTAAGAAAATTGGTGGCGTGAGTGGGTGAGTCAGTCATTTTGTTGTGGTGTTTCGCTGGTCACTGAGTAGCCGGTGCGGCCGATGATCGGGGCTTCGTCGCCCTCCCAAGCAGCTGAAGTGTCTTGAAATCATGTCGAAATGCAGTGTAGGTAGGTAAAGTAGTAAATAGGGAATTGTACAATTTTCTTTTTCGTCTTATTCTTCATTCCGATGACCACACATTAAGGTAATTTACGTCTGTTGGACATGTCCAAGTGAAGACAAAAATTGAACTGAGGAATGATCAATATAAACTCTGTGATGCATTGCTTGTTCATATCGTGCATTCTTCTCACGCTTTCTTGTTCTCCTACTTTGATATAATATGTTTTAGACTTCTTGGTTATTATATATAAAATAGCATTAACTAGCTTCGCATCATGAGTATTCCCCTGTATCCCTATGCAAGCCAGCCAACCAACTCAACTTAGCCTACTATTTGTGCCGGCGTTAACATGAATTTAGCATTGCTAGGATCAACGGTTGCCATCTCGACCGGGACGCCGGGTCCCTGCGAAGAGCTGATGGAACACCCCAGGAAGTAAGCACCCTTCAAGCCCTCTGGTTTCGCATCGCTGATAGACACCATGAACGAGCGAATATTGTCCAGCAGCTTCTCATTATCCATGTTAACTCTACCAATGCCAGCATGAATAATGCCTTTCTTTTCCACTCGGAAAGTTACGCTTCCGCTCTTTGAGTCTCGCACTGCGCGGGTGACGTCCTTTGTCACTGTCCCAAGCTTCGGATTGGGCATCAAACCGCGAGGACCCAATATGCGGCCTAATTTACCTACTTGACCCATCATCTCAGGAGTTGCAATCAGCGCGTCGAAATTTATTTCGCCAGCAGTGATGGCCTTTAAAAGGTCATCACTGCCAACTAAATCTGCGCCAGCTGCGGTCGCTTTACTAGCATCGTCACCGGTAGCAATTACAGCCACACGCTTAGCACGTCCAGTGCCACTAGGTAACTTTGCAACGCCCTTAATATTCTGATTCGACTTTCGCGGGTCCAAATTTAGTTTGACAGCGATATCAACACCTTCAACGAATCGTGCCCAAGCGTTGCTTTTTACGGCATCTATAGCCTCATGTATATTGAGGGGTGTCTCAAACTGCGATCTGGCGCCTTTCACCTTATTGTGCCGCACATGATTGTCAGTTCTAGGTGGTGGTCTGGGAGGATTTGCTTTGCGTGGACGCGCCTTGTACTTTAATGTCTTTTCAGACGCTGCGTTCGCTGTATTCTCAGATGCAGTATTAGATGCTTTGTCTTTAGCTGCGTTCGTTCTTTTCTCAGAAACGACATTAGTAGATTTATCTGCTGTTGGAGTAGCATTTTTGACGGGTTCTGGCACAGGATCTGATGTTTTAGTGCTAAAGCCCTTAGCTGAGCAAGCGAAGAAGTCACCTAGAGTTACGCCTATTTCATGCCTTGCAACAGTTGGCAATGCAGTGGCAGCACCGCGGACAATCTTGCCAAGTGTCGTTCGCATCATTTTTGCT
>JACCDO011312137.1_pt1 | contig 14796 bp, 13 predicted proteins | sample 7446101 | NCBI WGS metagenome assembly JACCDO01 (sample SAMN15323440, study PRJNA562643) | freshwater metagenome | isolation source: river surface water | place: USA:Blue River Watershed | collected 2017-08-16
AAAAAAGAACACCTGGAGAAAAAGCATCGTGTTTATAGGCTCTGTAGAAGATAACATTAAAAAAGAACTCTCAAAAGTAGCTAAATTATATAACGACCATAAACCTGTTCCTCAAAATAGCACGCTTAAAGCGTTCTACGGTAATGATTGGAAAGAATGCATAGGAATTGTTGACCAATCTATAAAAGGCGGTAAAGACCATAAATCTGAATTTCACGACTTAGTTAGCTCAATCACAATTCCTGACGAAAATTTAATGAGCTACGAACTTAATGACGTTGAGCCTACTGATGATGATGACGTAAATGACGATGACGTTAATGAAAGTAATGAGTATGTTGATGACGTAAATGACATAGATGAAAGTAATGAATATGTTGATTATGGTTTAAACTTTATGGGAGGTGCTGAACAAGAAACCATTGACATTAATAACTTTGTAGATATGAACATTGACAATTTAGGTTTAGATAATGTTGTATCTATTTCAGATAACGAAGTAATACAAGAAGCCGTTAACGATCAACCTGAAGTTGCATCAACAGACATTCTGCAAGCACATGAAAAGACTGACGCAATTAACGAGATCTCTGATAAACACCAAATCGAATTTATATACGATTATTCAGCATTTCCATGCACTACAATCTTAGACTTAAAATACAAAATATATGTATCAACAAACATACCAATTTACAGGCAACATCTATGGATAAGAGACCAAAACAAATCTATTCCTATGGCTTACGATTTTCTCTTAAACGATCATCACGAAATCTTAGAGATTGAAACTCTTATACCATTTTATACAAATGAAAAAGATAAAAAAGAAAGTAATAAAGAAAAAGATAAAGAAAAAGATAAAGAAAGTAAAACAAAAGAAGATAATGATCAATTTGATTCAATTGAGAACATTCCTATTAATCTTAGTTATTATAATGCTAAGGATTATATTAAGATTGTAGCACAGGATGAGTTTAACTTAGTGATTACGAATTATCAGAAATATAAGCAAACGGAATACTTTTTAGTTGACTTGAATACGCTTATTGATCAAGACTTATATAGTAAGATTCATAATGATAAAGCACAAATAGACATGATTTATTACGGGTTCGTTTGTTTGTATTTTCCTATGCTAACTTATCAGGTATTTAATGATTACATTAAAAGTGAGTCGTCTATTGATACGATTTATCCTGAGTTGAAACCGCATAAAGCGACGCTAAAAGAGCGATACATGCTTGAAAGTCAATTGAGTAGCGAGGCATATATAGTAGACAACGATAAACAAAAATATAAGAAGTCGATCACAGATAAACTCTTTAGTAGTATAAACCAAACTATTATTAACATTAATAACAGCAACCAAGATGTTGAGTTATTGCTTATTCTACGTAATATATTTGATATTGTTGAGCTAAACGATACAATTACATATTGTAAAGCAAATTTGCTACATCAGAACAAAAACGTTATACTTCGTAAATCGTATATGAATGAACGTGAACCGAAAGACATCATTCCTATGAACTCTTTATTAATTAAGATTAAGATAGAAGCCGACACAAACGAAAACATTAGAATTGTGTTCTTTAAATCAGGAAACTACACAATTCACACAGAATGGAGAGACGAAAACCATATGACATTTAATTCGATAGTTAAAGTCGTATCAGCAAAGGTAAATCCTATTATTACGACTATTAATAAGTTATCTCATAAAGTTAAATACAATGATATTAAAATTCCTTTGTTATCACATGATAACGCTGTATTTACAGAAACAGGAATAACGTTTTATTATGATAGTGATATTACAGATGCACGCTTTAAATTGTTCAACACAATTCTTGACGATTTTAGGAAAGCAGGCTTTTTAAACAGCAAGGATAATATATCAGGAAACATCGAATATTTCTTTAACTATGGAGTTTACAATTTTGATGCTACTCGTTTAGATAAAGTTATTACGCTAACAAACTATTACGATTATTTAAGCAATGGTGTAGTTTACCAAAAATGGGAAACTGTGTTTAATCAAAGTCGTTTATTGATTATTTCAAACATTGCATCAAAGCTGAAAATAAGCATTAGTGGTTTACGTGATAATATAGAAATGTCTTTCTTCAATTTGTTCTTGTTGGGTTTAATCTCTGTTTATAATCAAAACGCTCCTAATATAAGCGTTCAATCTGATGACGTTATTAAGAGCAAATCCATGAGAATGCTTAAGAATCTTAAAACACAGGATCCTATTTTATACGACTTTAAGAAAATTTACAAAAGCAACGTTATATATTCGAAGATCTGTCAAAAGCCTTATCAACCATTGCTTTTAAACGAAGACGAATACAACCATTTACCAAAAGAAAAGAAATCAGCTGCTATTAAATACTGGAATTTTACAAAGCAAAAGCCTGCATGGTATAGTTGTCCTAATCCTAAGTTTCCTTATATTAAGTTCATAGTTAAACAGCATCCTAAAGACTTTTGCATACCTTGTTGCAAAAAAATAGCGATGAGCGAAAAGGTAAACCCTAAAAAACAGGAAATTCATAATAAATGTATGGATTCACATGCATACACAGGCGAAAAGGTAAACCTAACCAAAGGAAGTCATTATATTGCGACTTACGGGAAAACGATCGAGGTTGGTCGTTTATGTCGACTTCCTGAGCACACATTAGAACCGTTATTCTTTGATACGTATTCTCCTGAAGGTATATTAGACCCTGAATGTGCAATATTAGACGGCTATTATTTATTAGGAGTTGACCAAAATTTACCAAACGTGAAAGACGTAGGATTTGTCTATTGTTTAATTCATGCAATGAATAGATCGTTAGTTGATTTCTTACAGGATTGTGTTAAACGTGTAAAAGAGAACCCTGTCCAATTTCGTGTATTATTAGGCGGAACCGCAGGCTTATATTTTACAGATTATAAAGAAATGTGTAGCGTATTGTTAATGCTTAGTGAAGAAAACAGTATTTTACCTAATAAGGTCGAAATGCTTACGTGGAATCAACTGTTTATGTCTATTGCATATTATTATTATGGAATAAATACAATATTATTCGATGATCAGCAAAAAGAGTTAATTGAGATGATTTTACCAACAGGACTTAAAACAGTTCATGAGCTATTTCCTGAAAACCATAAGAATTTAGTCGTCTTAAGGAAAAAGACGAAATATTATCCTATCTATTTGCTAAATACGGAAATCTTTAAGCGAACGGGTATAATTGATACGCGTTTATTCTTAAACGAAAGCGGTTTAATAACTATTATAAAAGCCGTCGTAAAACACCATTTTGAAAGCACTGAATTTGAAAAAATAAAAACGTATTTAGATTTGTCAATTATTAAGTTATTCATTGAAGAGCATAGTAAAACGCTAACAATAAGCGGCTACTTTATAAACTACGCTAATTTATGTTATGGCGTTTTAATAAACGAAGTAAACAGTAATGTAAAAGATAATGTAAAAGATAAAGATAATGTAAAAGATAAAGATAATGTAGGTGTTTATATTCCTATTTATGCGTCGCATTATTCGTTAGAAAAGGGTATGCATCTTATATTTCAGCCGTATAACAAAACCATATATGACGTTCCTTTTACAAAAGCTAAAAAGATTTACGATATTTATAATAAATGGGTGCATAAAAAGTCGTTAGCTTCAGATTTAGGAAACGTTAACATGTATCCTTTAATTAACGTCGATAAATGGTTATCTATTAAGGATACTGATAACATAATTGGTTTTATAAACAATGATATGTATTATTATTGTCAGAACATGTCAATTAAAGCAGCTCAGAGCATTATAAACGTCGATGTTCAGTTTACTCTATATGACCCAATTAAGATTAATAATATGTTGTATTCCGTTAAGAGCGGAAAGACTTCGTTAACTAAAAATGAATATATTGAAACACGTTTGCAACAAGGAATATACAATTACTATTTATATGATTTGCTGTTATTGCAGTTTATCACGATCTTTAACCAGCAAAGAAACACGTCTTTAAGAAAAAAGTTCTCGTTATTGCTTTCTAAGACGAATTTTGATAAGGATCCTTCATCAGTTAAAGAATTTATTGACGCTTTAGACGACTTAGAAGATCAAGCAAAGCTTAAGAAAATCATCGGGCGTTTTCTTATTAAGCACAAAGACAAAAAACAGCTTATTCAAGATATTGACGAGGCTTATTTTAACTTTGATCGCGTGGATTTTGAACGCTTAAAGAAAATGGACCATAAACAAGTTATACAAGAGCTTAAACGATTATCAAAAGATATAATAGTTATTGATGATATCACAAAGAAGAAATCATTTACGTTTCCTAACATTATCATGTCCTGTGCTGCTGACGATACCTCGTATTGCTCTAAAAACAAGTTTATAATATCACAAAAAAACTTAAATGATATGATCGACGTCTTAGCGTATGATATCATAAATCCTTCTAAGTGGAAATGGCTATTTAATAGCATGTTCATAGATAGAACTGTAAACTTCTTCAAATTTATTCGTCGCATCAATGAAACAATAACGGTCGAGTTCTTAGAGTAAGAGTCATACTTATGACACTTAAACTATTATACAATTATAAATTCTTCATGTTCTTCTTTTTTATCTTGGTTTATGTCTTGTGTATTATCTTGAGATATTCCTAATTCTAAATCGATTTCTTTAGGTTCTTCTTTAATAACTTCTTCTTTAACAGCCTCTTTAATAACTTCTTCTTTAATGACTTCTTCGTTAATAGGTTGAAAAACAGGAATTATACCATTTGCGTTTATAATGTAGTCGTTGTCGATGTGTTTTGTCTCTTGGTTTAAGTCTGTTAGTTCAATGCATTGAAAGTCAACATCGTTCATGTGAAAAGCAATTGTAAATTGTTTGAGAAACGTAAATGTATCAAATGTGTGGACGACGTTAAAAGCAGCATCACTGTTATCTTTGAGAGGTCGTGAAACAAGATTTCCTTCGTCGTTTACGTTGTTTTTGTAAGATACGATATGATGACCAAACCAGGACTGTGTATCGTAATCACGTATGAAAGTTCTAATTGTAAGATTTACGACGTTTTCTTTATCGTAAGCGTCGTATAAAAAGTTATCGATATATGCTAATTCTGAATAATACTTTGATTGTGATGTAATACCGTTAACGCTTACTGTAAAATACTCGTCTGATCGCCCAAATAGAGTATTTTTTGAATTATGCATAATTTTAAAACAGTAATCAGTATTATGAGGCATATCAACGTTATAAAGTCCAATTACGTCGTCGTCTTGCTTAAATAAAAATGGTATACTTCTATTATTTTCACTTAGGACTTGTATACAGAAATCGTCAACACGAACAGACGAAACATTTTTATCATGAATCGTATCACATGCAATTTCATAATTATGTTTAGTTATATCAGCTAACTCAAATTTAAACATAGGCTTATACTTAGTTATATAAGGTTTCATTTTGTTATAACAATACGAGCATCTTACGTCCTCAGTTAAAGGCGTATCACAGAAACCATACCATGTATGACATAGTTTATTAACATCATTTCCTACACAATGTTTAAGCGTATTTTGCAATACTTTAGAAGTCATAGTGTATTATATATATAATTTTACGTTTAATTTATATAATTATATATAGGAAAATATAAAAATAACGATTTAATATGTCCTCGAACGATGATATGGATTTTGATGACGACTCTAAAAAAACAGACTTTGTGAAAGCAGGCGGAGATCTCTTTAAAAAGCTTAACCTTAAAGTTGCTTTCTTTCTGTTCTTCATAGGAATGTTATTATTTAGCGACGTCTTTATAAATGGTATTCTAACGCATATAAACGGAACCGTTGATGGCGAATGCACAACAACCAAAGGAACCGTTATACAACTCTTAATATTAACGGTCTTATACATCGTCTTAGATTTATGTGTAAAAGCTGACTTAATTTAATGATGACGTAATAGAGTAGAATAATAGAGTAAAGTAAGTAGATATAACAAAAAATATAAACTTAGTGGTGTATATTAAGTTATAGTATATAATGTAAAAAGTATATAATGAAAAGGTTATAATGTAATGTTTTAAAGTTCTTCGTCGTATACGCTTATGTAGCCGTCTTGTTCTTCATCACTTTGCGCGTATTCGTTTTTTATACTTCGAACGTCGAATAAGAGCGTGTCTTTATGTTGGTGATAGAGGTTTGCTAACCAGTAATAGAGTTCTTGAATTTCTTGTTCTGAATTACCACCATCGAAATTGATCTTTCCTTTTTTCAATAACTTGAGCGTTGTTTTTTTGTCTTTATCTATGATCGAGGGTCTGTAAAACTTTATTATTAAGCAAAAGCATCGATCAGGATTATACGTGATTTCTGCTATACCCATAGGATTATAGTTCGTGAGTAAGTCTTTTATTGCGTTCTTGTGTTTATCTTGATATCGTCTTAACATGCTACTCATAAATAGGTCGTATTTAACGTCAACTTTTAGGCTCCATATGATTTCTTCTAATCGTTCTAAGCTAATGTGATAGAACTTGTTAATAAGCGATGATTTGTAATTGCGCATGACAGCTGAGAAGTTGCTTACTTGAATATCTTCAGCAAAATTATGCGCCAAGTAGTCTCGTAAGATTTTAATAGGCTTAACTAAGTCTTTCATTGTAGGATCACGAATACCGGGGACTTGAAATACTCCATTACGAAAGAGCTTAATTTTATAATGCACTTTAGACTCAGGATGCTCAATTAAGAACGTTATTTGACTACTGAAATATTTTCCTGTTCCTTGTGTTTTTCTTCTTGACTTAATCTTTTCCTTTGGTTTGCGTCCACGACCTGACGGCTTTGCAGCAACAGGCTTAACATATTTCTCGTTATAAAGCTCACCATAATTACAACCAACCATTAAAATATTATCTGTAGGAACTTCCAGCATATCTATAATTTCTTTTTCGTCAAAGTTGATATTTGTCATTCTACCATGTGCAGTTAACGTCGAAGGTTGCAACGGCGTAAATAAAGGCGGCTTATCAATTAAGGTCGATTTTAAGTATTCTATTTTATTATGGTAAATATCATGTGAATTATCCGTTGTTCCATCGTAAATTTTAATATCTTCTATAATCGAATAAGACGCGTCCATATTAGTGTTTGATTATATTATATTAAGTTCTATTAAGTTGTTCTATTAAATTATAATGTATTAAGTTATTCCTTATTTATGCAAATAGTATCACTTAACAAACCTATATATATTATGTAAATTCAAATTTAACAGATTTATCGAGGTGTTATATAACTTAATAGAGCCGTTGCATTCGTTAATATAGATGGTAAACGCCATTGAGCATTTGCGTTATAAGTGAACGGGTTAAATGTGGTTTTAGCATAACATTGACTTTGTTCGTGTCCTACGCGTTTGCATTTTTTGCATAGCTGAACAATTGACCATTGACAATCTTTCATAAAGTGTTCTCCGTTGCATATATAACATTTATTTTCGCTTCCTGTTATCATTCTTTGTAAAACTTCTCTTGTTTGGTCGTCAATAATAAGCGTGCAAAATGAACCGCCTCGAACATTATCGATTCCATGTAATTGCATATAGTAAATTGTGTATTTATCTTCATCGTATGAGCTGCATTCGTCAATGATTCTTATAACTTCTAAAGGTTTATGTTTTATGGTCCATGCTGTATCCGTATTCGTAAAATGTTTAAGTAATCGTGCTTGTTTGTTTTGCGTTTTTCCTATATAGTATTTATCATCTTGCAACTGCAATACATATATTGACCAAGATGAATCCATAAACGTATATTATATTTAAATAAGTATACTTTTATTTAGTTTAACTCTTTTTACTTTATTACTTTAATGATTTCCTTTTTATGGTTTCCTTTATATAGATGTCTGTTAAATACGTGTATTTTAATAGTCATAATAAAGAGGTTCCGTATTGTTATTTATCGCCTGAGTATTTTGCTAAGATTACGATTAAAGATGAGACCTTTTTGAATTTACACCAATATATTGAACATCATAGAAAATCAGAAGAGAAATTAAACTTAGTTGAGCTTAAATCCGTTATATATCAAGGTTATAAAGAATTGTTTGACCAACATAAAGACTTCTTATATAACTTTAAGCAGATTAGTAATAACGATAAAGTTAAGTTTATATATGCTAATGCTAACGATTCAATTTTAGGAATTGGATTCTCAGCAAGTCAAGCGCTCTTTAATAAACACAAATGGGGTCAAAACCTAATAGGTCAGATCTTAGATTTATTATACGTAGAATTTAAAAAAGAAAATGTATAACTTAATCTTTAAGCTCATAATAATTTTCAACATATTCGGTTATATTAGAATCGTGCAATAGATAAAATCTTGGTTTAATTGTTTTATCACGTTTAAAGGTTATTTTTGATGAAATGATTGGATCTTTAGTCATAGGAACATAACCTAAAAAGCTCATAATAGTGCATGTTTTAGCAGCCCAACAAGACTCCTTTTTTTTAAGATACGTGCTTAAATTAGGAATATCAAGATTGTAATAATCGGTAAAATTGTTAATTAATGAATCGGGTATTTTGTTAATGTTTAGTCCCAGCAAATGATCGCAACAAAATACACTATTTTTAATTTTATCCAAAAATTGATCATGTATAATAGTATGTAAGTAGTTAGTGTCGGGTGATGCTGTATCTATAAATGTATGATGATTAATTTGAGAGGTGCTCGATGCTTTTGATATCGTTAAATACTTATTATTCTTTGATTCTTTTAATATTTTATCTTGTTTTTTTAATATTTGCTCTTGCACGTCCTTAATTTCCTTTATGGGTTTCGATAAGTTCGATGGAATATCCTTCATAATTTTTGTTAATTTGTCGTATTCTTCTGTTAATGCGTCAAATTGAGCTTTATTTTCACCTTCGACTAAAATAGGTGTTTCACTGTTAGTGATACTGTTCATAATAAACTCAATAGGAGTCGACATTTTTAAAATACGAAGGAAATTAGAATAATGAGATAGATAAAGTAAGTCTAAGAATTAAAGTTGTTAGTTATTAGTCTTAGTTATTAGTTGTATAATCAGTATAACTAAAATTCAATTTTTTAAATCGAGTAAGTAATAACAAAAAAGTAAGATTTAATGTGTTTTTTCTTATTATACGTAATTAGGTGTTATTTTATACGGCGTTAATGTTATTAGTGAAACCTGTGAGATCACCGCTGCTATTTTGATAATAAAAGCGTTGAATTTTGTGATTTAATCTAATGAATTTTATTGTTTTTAAATCATGCGGGCTTCGGGTATATGGTACATATCCTATAAAGCTCATAAGAGTTGCAATAATAGGTAAACATCTACTTTCTTTCTTGATATACTCATTTAATTTATCGTTATTGCATATTTGATATAATTTTTTAAGTGTTTCCATAGTGAATGAAGTATAATCCATAATTATTTTGTTATCTTGTGTAGTAATATACGGAGTAAGTTCTTTCATCAATGCTTCATAAATCACAGGATCTTGATTATTAAAAATTGACCCGGGTGCGTGATATTCTACCGGTGGAATTAGATCTTCTGTAATTCTTAAAATATCGTGTTTATATCGTCTAATCTGATCGTTTTTGGCGCGTTGTTTGTTGTATATGATGTTGGTTAACTCTTGTATTGTTTGTGAATTAGGCGGAAGCTTATCAATACATATCTGCAATTGATTAATTTCATTGTCAATATCATTAATGATAACTTTAATCTCATCATGAATAACGTAAGATGCTTCGCATTCTTGTTGAATTTGCTTAAGCTTATTTACATATTCTGTTGTGGCTTCATTAATTCGATTAACCAAGTCAATATCTTTATTCGCTTGTTTTTCTTTTTCAATACGTTCCTTTTCAGCTTGTTCCTTTTCAGCTAATTCTTTTTCAATGCGTTCCTTTTCGGCTAATTTCTTTTCGGTTTGTTCCTGTAAAACTTTATCACTATTCTTTAGGCTTACATGTAAAACTCTATCCCTATTCTTTAAGCTTACCTGAAAAATTTCAGTAAAAATTTTATCGTCGAATATCATAACTATAATTTTATTAGCGAGCTCAGAATGTCCGTTATTAATTAGCTTAAAAATATTAAGCTCACTTTCAGAATTAGAGAAATAACTTAATAATTCTCGTTTTAAATGATCCTTATCTGCACGACTTTTAAGTATAGTAGAGTTAGCAATACCTTGCAAAACTTCACGTGCATTAGATAACGCCATATTTAGAGTATATTAAGTTAGTTAACGAAAAGTTCAGTCTAAATGAGCTATTAAGTAAGATAAGTAAAGTAAGTCTAAGAATTAAAGTTATTAGTTGTATATTTATAACTAAAATTCAATTTTTAACAGCGATTGTTTTCATGAATTATACTAAAGAAACGACTAAAAGAATAACTAAAAAAGAATAATATAAGTTAACTTAGTTAGATTTAATTAAGTTTATCAAAATCATCAACGTAATCAGTGCAGTTGCTAAGCTGGTAATATCTTGGTTTCATATCAGGTTTGTATACGAATCCTATTTTGTTTATATAACAACTTTTATCATCTTTAATTACAAAGTTATCATACTCGAAAAAGCTCATAATAGTGCACAGTTTTGAAGTCCAGCAACTACCTTTCTTTTTTAAGTATAACTGCAAAGTAGGTATATTAAAATCATATTCAACCGTAAAATTATTAATTGCATTATCAGAAATAGATTGCACCTTAATTATAATTGCATTATCTTTATAATCAATACTTTCACTATTATGCTTAATAAACTTAACTAAGCTTGGATGCATTTTGTCGAATTTTAATGGTTCCATTTGTTGTAGTTTTGACAAATTGTCTTTTAAAATGTTCTCTATATATTTATATTCATATGAACCTTTATTATTAAGTATTCTATCTTTAGCGCTTTTAATTTTTTCTTGTTCTGATATCATTTTTTGTTTAAGTTCAGTTAATTCTAACGGTAATGCGTCAATTGATGTTTGCAATTTATTTTCTGTTAGTTTAAGGTTGTCAAGTTTTTGTTGTTGTTCTTCTGTTAAATCAACTTGAATATGTTGGAGCTTATCTTGAAGCTTCTTAATTGTGTTGGAAAACTGCAATAATGCTTCATTATATTCGTTCATCATATCTCGATATGGCGTTTTTTGCAAATGCTTAATACTTTTAAGGTTCATTTCATAAATTTGCGTCATAACAGACTTATCAAGGAGAAGCTTAATCATTTCCTGAGCATATTCATGATTTTTATATTCAGACATGTAGAAGGATAATGATGTTTGGGCTCTTGCATCCTTAAGCGTAGTTTTATCATCATTTACAGCCTTACTCATTATAATTTGTAATAATTGAAAAGGAGTCGACATTTTTAACTGTTAATTAGAAATGAGCGTGTTAAAATATGATAAATTAAAGCTATTAGTTATTAGCTATTAGTTATTAGTTGTATATTAAGCATAACTAAAATTCAATTTTTAAAAAGCATATTCTAATGGTATTTTAGTAAAAAAATATAACTTACTTAACTTTACTTTAAACTCTAACTTTACTTTAAAGCTCTTCGAACTTTTCAACGTAGTCAGTGCAGTTGCCTTTATTAAGCTTGTAAAATCTTAGTTTAATTGTTGGATCACGCTTAAAAACTATGTAGCTGTCTTCTAAATTAAGACATACATAACCGAGTAAACTCATAATTGTGCATACTTTAGGAGTCCATGTATCTTTTACCTTATTTAAGTATATTTGCAATGAAGGCTCGTTAATTTTATATAATGTGCAAAAATCATCAATTGTTTCGTCCTTAATTCTTGATGGTCTAATATGAACTTTATCATCAACGTGTCGCATCGCATCTTTTATGTCATACATAAATAAATCATGTGCATTAAGTAATACAATAGGTTCCAATTTCTTACTATTTTCCTCAAAAGCTTTATTGGTCTGATTATAAATTAAAGTTCCACTCGATACCTTAATTTTTTCTTTACTTCTCTTACAATAATCTTGTTGATTAGCCATTTGTTGTTTTAGGTCTTTCATATATTTAGGTAATACGTTTATGGCGGTTTGTAATTGAGATTCAATTTCCGTAAACTCGTTTATTTTACGTTGTTCAGTTTCTGTATAAATAACAGGAATTTGCTTAAATTCTTCATAAAGTTGAGCACGATCTTTTTGAAAAACCGCAAGAGCTGCATTATATCGTTGAATAAGCTCTTGGCATTTTAAGTCAACTTGTTCTTCTATCGTCAAAGTTGGTTTTCTTAACGGTTCAAGACTTGTTTGATAAATTTCAGTAATTTCGACGTCATTTAGCACCAATTTAATCATTTCTTGTGTGTTAACGTCATTCTTATACTCAGCAGAGAATAAAGCCGTAAAAATCTCACGTCTTAACTCGTCAATAGTCATATTTGGGTTATTAACCTTAATAGTAATACTATTAGCAAGCGCTTGAAGGAATTCCTTAGGAGTAGACATATTTAAGATAAAGCTTTTATATTGTTTTGATAGAAGTTTATGAGTAAGATACGTTATTTTAAGTAAATTTAGAGCTGTAATCGTTAATATTTATATATCATACATAATAAAATTCAATTTTTATTTAAGGCCCCATTTTTAGGAAAATAACATAAAACTGCTATAAAGTAAAGTGTTTTAAACAAATAAGATAAACGTATTATACTTATTAAAGATGTCTGCTAAACAACCAAGAAAACCAAGAGTTAAGAAAGCCGCTGCAGAAGAAGAACCAAGCATTGATTTTATGCCGCCTGAGCCGTTAGTTGATGTATCTGCACCTGTTCGACGCGGTCGACCTTCAACAAACAACAACGAAGTAGTAAAAAGCCGACTATCTCTCATTATTGACATGTTGGACATTGAAGAGGTCGACGACGAAAGAACGTTGAAAAAGAACGTATCAATTGCAATTCGCCATTTGAAAGAGGTTAAGGATATGTTGTAAGTTTTGTAAAAAAGAATAAGTATGATTGTGATGAGTATAGAAGTAAAATAGTAAAGAAGTAAAAGAGTAAAGAATAAGATTATGAGAGTATAGCAGTAAAGTTAATACTGATACATATTTTTTTATACGACTTAATATATTTATGGATAAACTCTTAATATTATTGGTTTTTGTCATCGCTGTATATTTATTAACACAACAAGAAAGCAAACCGCGTGTTATTCTTGGTGGTGCTTGGGGTAGAAGTAGAAAACCACCTGTTGGAGGTTGTGGATGTTGGTAAGTAGAATTAAAGTATAAATTAAAAGATAAAGCTAAAGTATAAATTAAAAGATAAATCAATTAATAAAGTTAATAACTCAATTATTCTGTTATAGCTTGAATGTATATGTTGCAGATTGAGTTAAAGTTGTCGTCGTTGTTTTGGATTACGTTGACGTTATCTAACATGTCTATTTTTTGCTGGTATACTGTAGGAGTCCAAGAGCCACCGTATTGAACCATGTTATAAGGTGATGGTGAAGGGTGAATGTGTGTGATTGGTCGACCCATAAAGAGCTCGTATATAAACTTTAGCATTGCTATTTTGTTTAAGCGTTCAACTAAGTCAGTAGTATGTAATAAAATGTAAGCCATAACGCAGTTTGCACAACAGAACACACCTTGAACGCTTATAACGTATTCCTTTGTAGGTGCTTCTTTTAAATTACTCTTAATTACGACTTCTTTGGTTTCTTTAATATGGTTATCTTTTATATTATTATCTTTTTGAACGCTAAATTTAGGCTCAATAGTTTGAGGTGCAAACCAAGGACGACCTTTAAAGAATCTTGTGCAAAACCAACACGCTATATTAGTCGATGTGGGCCATTCTTGTAAGTTGTTAAAAATTATAGGAATTTTATCGAATGATATTGATTCTTGTTGCTGTAAAGGATCATTACTCATAAGTTTACCCTTAAGCATGTCCTCAATTTTTTGACAGTCCTTTTTAAACACACCTTGTAAAAATAGGATTCCATCGTGTGTTGATGTTTGTTTAAATTGTTTAATTTTATCCATTGTATGAAATATTATTCTCACGTCTTTAAATTATTTTATTATATATAAATATGGAGTTTGATATTTATAATGTTTTGAGTAATGATAACAATATTATAAACGAACAACTTGACCTTCATGCAGGAAGCATCGTTGATCGTCAATTATACAACAAAATGAAGCCTCGTCGTTATCAAAATATGAATACTCTTAACAGAGAATACTTTAATGGTGGTGAATCAATGACCGTAAAGCCAATCACAGAACATCAAAATTGCAAATGCGGTCCAAATTGTAAATGCGGTCCAAATTGCAAATGCAATGTAAATAATACGAGTTGCAATTGTTCTGCAAACCACCAACATGCACAATGTAGATGTAAAAAATGCAGACGTGCTGAAAATGACGACGATATATCATCTCTCGAATATAAGTTTTTGATTGTGTTAGTGTTTGTATTAAGCGCCATATGTTTGAATCAGTATTTTACATATCAGCAAACCGTAAGCGAACTAAAAGCAGCATACATGATTGCATACAACAGAGGAGCACCGCCGCCAATCATACCACAATGAAAGTAAAACAAAAAATATAAAGTTGTATATTTAGAGTTATTTTAAGTTATTTTAAATTATAAAGTTGTATTTAAGTTATTTGGTTTCTAAATTACGAATAGCTTCTTTAAATCTGTCGTCAGATA
>JACCDO010639356.1_pt1 | contig 14792 bp, 9 predicted proteins | sample 7446101 | NCBI WGS metagenome assembly JACCDO01 (sample SAMN15323440, study PRJNA562643) | freshwater metagenome | isolation source: river surface water | place: USA:Blue River Watershed | collected 2017-08-16
CTGTGACCGCTAGGGTGGGGGACTCTTTGATAGATAAAACGCGTTGCGAAAGTGGCGAGCCTGACATAACGAGCACTAATCCTTGTGAGGAAAAATCAAAGCCGCAATTTTACTCACAAATGCACGCTGAATAAACTGTTGATGCAAGAAAATGTGATGCAATCAACAGTTTGTGCAAGATTTATTGGGTCGCTTTGCAATCAGTTTGGCAAATTTGGGTTTGGCTTAAGGTCGCTGCCAAATCTTCATCTAGCGTGGCAAGCGTTTGTTGATAGCCTTTTAAGCCGGCTGCGTCACCATTTTTAGCAGCCATTAAACCAAGGTGATAGATCGCTTCAGTATGCTGCGGATTGAGCTTTAGCGCGGTTTGATAAGCTTGTTTGGCTAGTGCAGTTTGATCGGTCATCTCATATGCGTAGCCCATCTCATACCAAGCCTCACAATTATTAGGCTCTACTTGGCTCCAACGTTTAGCCACGGCTAGCAATTTATCCCATTCATTATTTAATTCAGGTTGTACCACTTGCATAAAGTATGGTTTGTCTTGCTCGCTCTCCTCCCAGAAGGTTTTGCCTGTGATAGGGAATTGTTTTTCTTCTGGCAATTGTTCAACTTTCTTTAACCATTCTATAGGTAAGGCAAAAAAGTAAGCGTTGCGACCTGGCGATTTGAAGGTATTGATACCGATTAATCTGCCTTGTTCGTCAAACATGCCGCTTCCGCTAGCGCCCATGCTAAAGCGTGCTGTGCCGCTAATTACCAAGCCGTCGTTAAAAGGATAAACCGCGCGCACTTTGCCTATGCCGGTCAGCGGCGATGGATTAGCGCTGGAGTGGCCTATGCTGACGATAGGCGAGCCTTTGCTCAGTTGATTGATAGAGCCTATGGTGGCGGGTTTGAGGGGAAGGTTTTCAACAGTCACCAAACACATATCGTGATAACGATCCGCTTTTACTGAGCTGATGGTAAAGGTGTCTTCACCTCTTGCTACCCACGGTTCTTTGGTTTGTCGCATGATATGGCAATTGGTAATCACTTGGCCAGGCGCAATCACCACGCCAGAGCCATAGGCCATACTACCGTCTGAGGTATAGCCTTTAATCATCACGATAGCTAAAAAGGCATCAAATAATTTGGCTTTATCATAAGCATAAGCATTCATGGACAAGCTACTGGATAACAGGGTGATGAGAGCAACAGACTTAAAACTAGCACGCAGAAAAGTTGTCATTGAAAATACCTTATGAAAATGCATATCAAACAAAAAAAGAAGATTAAGCCATTAACTAAAAAGTCCTCTTAATGACAATGGTTATTGATATAAAGTTCGCTTTGCGCTTTTAAAGCCAATAGCCTGATAAAATTGCTAGCTTATTGATGAGGTGACTTCTGTGTTTGTTTCTTTCCCTAATAGCCAATACCAGCTATTTCAACCATTCCCGCCAGCGGGTGATCAGCCTCAAGCGATAGAAAAATTATTGCAAGGCATTGCAGAAGATAAGAAATTTCAAACCCTGCTAGGAGTCACTGGCTCAGGTAAGACATATACCATGGCCAATGTGATTGCGCGTTGTGGTCGTCCTGCAATTGTGATGGCCCCGAATAAAACCTTGGCGGCGCAGTTGTATTCAGAATTTAAAGAATTCTTTCCCAATAACGCTGTGGAATATTTTGTTTCTTACTACGATTACTATCAACCAGAAGCCTATGTTCCTGCTAGAGATTTGTTTATTGAGAAAGATTCTAGTATCAACGAGCATATTGAGCAGATGCGTTTATCTGCCACCAAGGCACTACTAGAACGACCAGACAGTATTATCGTCGCCTCAGTATCAGCCATCTATGGTATAGGCGACCCAGTGGATTATCACGGCATGGTATTGCATCTGCAGCAGGGCGATAAGATGAGCCAGCGCGATGTGGTCATGCGATTAATCGGTATGCAATACGAGCGCAATGATTTTGATTTTTCGCGCGGCTGTTTCCGCGTACGAGGCGATGTGATTGATGTATTCCCAGCAGAAAATAGCGAGACCGCGAGACGCAGTAGTTTATTTGATGATGAGATTGATCAGCTCACTTCCTTTGACCCACTGACCGGGCAAATCTTTAGCAAGATCCCGCGCTTCACGATTTATCCCTCTAGTCATTATGTCACCCCTAGAGAAACGACTTTGCAGGCAATAGAAAAAATCAAAGCCGAGTTGCGTGAGCGAGTGGCTTTCTTTATCAAGCACAATAAATTGCTTGAAGCGCAAAGAATTGAGCAACGCACACGATTCGATTTAGAGATGTTAAATGAGATAGGCTTTTGCAAAGGCATTGAGAACTACTCTAGGCATTTATCAGGTCGTGCGCCGGGTGATGCACCACCGACATTGATTGATTATTTGCCCAAAAACGCACTGATGATTATCGACGAAAGCCATGTCACTATTCCGCAAATCGGTGGCATGTTTAAGGGCGATCGTTCACGCAAAGAAAACCTAGTTGACTATGGCTTTAGACTGCCTTCGGCCTTAGATAATCGCCCGCTCAAATTTGATGAGTTTGAGCGCATTATGCCGCAAACCATTTTCGTTTCCGCTACCCCCGCAGAATACGAAGCCACCCATACCCAGCAAGTGGTTGAGCAAGTGGTTAGACCGACTGGCTTGGTAGATCCACAAATTACTGTCAAGCCAGCAGACACACAGGTGGACGATTTATTATCAGAAATACAACAATGTATTGAACAGCAGCAAAGAGTATTAGCCACCACTTTAACCAAACGCATGGCAGAAGATTTAACGGATTATTTATCTGAGCATGGTGTCAAGGTGCGCTATCTGCATTCCGATATTGATACGGTTGAGCGGGTAGAAATTATTCGCGATTTACGTTTGGGTATGTTTGACGTATTGGTCGGCATCAATTTATTAAGAGAGGGCTTGGATATTCCTGAAGTGGCTTTGGTGGCGGTGTTAGACGCGGATAAAGAGGGCTTTTTGCGCTCCGGCCGCTCGCTGATACAGACCGCTGGCCGCGCTGCGCGTAATCTGCATGGTCGAGTGATTTTCTATGCCAATCATATGACCAAGTCTATGCAACAAGCGATAGACGAAACGCAACGCAGACGAGCCAAACAATTAGCGTTTAATGAAGCCAATGGCATTGTGGCAACCGGTGTTAGCAAGCGTATCAAAGATATTATTGATGGGGCTTATAACAAAGAGGAGTTGGTGCAAGAGCGCAAAGCTGCTCAGGAATTAGCTAGCTATCATGCCATGTCAGAAAAGCAGATGCTGAAAGAAATTAAGCGCGTGGAAAAAGCCATGCATGACAGCGCTAAGAATTTAGAATTTGAAAAAGCTGCACAAATGCGCGACCAACTGAGAAAGCTGAAAGCGGCTTTCTACGGCGCTGAGGTCAAGGATATTTGATGTACTCAATGGCTTTATTGCATCAATAGCTATCAATCACAGCCACTAAATCAATCAATAAAAAAAAGCCTTGCTGGGTTAATAGCAAGGCTTTTCTATTTATTGCACTTTGAGTATTCCAATTAGGAATATTGCAATGGGACTAGCTTATTCCCCAGCTTTTGTTTGCACGATAGTCAGTGGTTCATCGGCAGGCGCTTGATTTGACTTCTTCTGCCAAGCCGCTGGCTTTTTAGCTTTTTTAATGCTGTCATTTTTATTGCCGTCAACCGCGCTGTTAGCAACTTCTGGCACGCTGGCTGACTTAGTTTCTACCAACTGAATACTGGCTTCACTTGTCTTGTCCGCCTTGCCTGCTTTGCTTGGCTTGCGCGCTGCTGGTTTAGCCTTTTTCTTAGCTGCTTTGTCTTCAGCGACTACAGTGGTCTGCGGCGCTGTATTGGCTCTGGTTTCTACCAATTCAACGCTGCTCGCTACATTTTCCGCTTTATCTTGCTTGGCTTTATTGGAACGATTATTAGCCGCTCTATTATTGCCCTTGGCTGGCTTGGCTTTAGCTGTGTCAGCATTTGCCACATCTGGCTGATTGGTCGCATTTGCCACAGGCGCAATGACTGACTCAGCATTGCTATTCACAGGCTTGATATTGTCAGCTTTGCTATCTGAAGGTTTTACGCTGTCTGATGGCTTTACGCTGGATTCAGTATTAACCGCCATGATTTCCAATTCACTATTCGGGATAAATGGTTTCTCTTGGTTTTCATTATTGCGGTTGCCGCGATTGCGATCGCGACGATTGCGATTGCGGCGACTATTGCGTGACTCACGAGATTCACGGTTGTCATTTGCTCCGCTAGCATCAGATTCCAATACGCTAGGATTGACCCTAGGGTTAACTTCAACATTGCTTTGTTCTGTGCGTTGCGCTGGATTAGGGCGTTTATCAGTTAATGGAATGCCTTCAAAACGCGCTCTATCACCACGATTGCGACCGCCACTTGTGCGACGATTTCTATCGCGACGCTGACCATTACGCTCTGCTTTGTCTGATGATTCTTCTGACTTGCTAGGGATAAGGCCGCTGAATACTTTCTTTAACACGCTGAATAAACCTGGCTTGCTAACATCGACCACAGGCGCAGGTGCGACTGGGGTAATGCCACGCACGGCCGCTTGCATTTTTTCCACTGGACCTTCTTGCGGGGTAGTAGATAGCTCGTCTTCAGATGGCATTTCTACCAACTGATAACTTCTTGGACCATCATCACGACTATCATCCGCTTTGATTCTCACGATGGAGTAATTTGGCGTTTCTAGATGAATATTCGGAATTAGAATGATTTCAACACCGGTACGTTGCTCAATTTTATGAATATCTGCACGTTTCTCATTCAATAAGAAAGTAGCCACTTCAACTGGCAACTGCACTTGTATCGCCTTGCTATTTTCTTTCATGGCTTCTTCTTGCGTGATACGCAAGATATGCAAGCCAGTAGATTCAATACCACGAATATGACCGATACCATGACAACGTGGGCAAGGGATGTGGTTGCCTTCACCTAAACTTGGGCGCAAACGTTGGCGTGATAATTCTAATAAACCAAAGCGAGAAATCTTGCCAGTTTGTACTCTTGCTCTATCGTAATGCAGCGCATCGCGTAAGCGGTTTTCTACGTCACGCTGATTGCGTTGATTTTCCATATCGATAAAGTCAATCACGATTAAGCCGCCGATATCACGCAAGCGCAACTGTCTTGCGACTTCTTCCGCTGCCTCTAAGTTGGTATTGAACGCGGTATTCTCGATATCGCTACCCTTGGTGGCTCTGCCTGAGTTGACGTCAATGGAAACCAAGGCTTCGGTGTGGTCTATCACGATAGCGCCACCAGAGGGCAGACGCACTTCACGTGCAAACGCAGTTTCGATTTGATGTTCGATTTGGAAGCGCGAGAACAATGGAGTGGCATCTTGATACAGCTTGACCTTGGCCACATTGTTAGGCATCACATGGTTCATAAATTGAACGGCCTGCTCATAAATATCAGGCGTATCAATCAAAATTTCACCAATATCGGGCTGGAAATAATCACGGATAGCGCGTATCACCAGACTGCCTTCTTGATAAATCAAGAAAGGACCTTCTTGTATGGTGGAGGCGTTTTCAACAGCAGTCCACAGTTGAATCAAGTAATTTAAATCCCACTGCAGTTCTTCAACAGTTCTGCCTATGCCTGCGGTTCTAGCGATAATGCTCATGCCAGCGGGTAGTTCCAGTTGCGCCATGGTGTCGCGCAATTCATTTCTATCTTCGCCTTCAATACGGCGTGATACACCACCACCACGGGGGTTGTTAGGCATTAATACTAGATAACGACCAGCTAGAGAAATAAGCGTGGTTAAAGCCGCGCCTTTGTTACCGCGCTCATCTTTATCCACTTGAACAATCAGTTCTAGGCCTTCTTTGATTTGGTCTTGAATGCGACCTTTGCCGCCTTCACCATCATTGGCTAAGTAATTTCGGGCGATTTCTTTAAATGGTAAAAAACCAAGTCTATCGGTACCGTAATTGACAAAGGCTGCTTCTAGTGAGGGTTCTATGCGGGTGATGACGCCCTTATAGATATTGCTTTTGCGCTGTTCACGACCAGCGGATTCGATATCGAGATCAATTAATTTTTGACCATCGACAATGGCAACGCGCAATTCTTCCGATTGCGTTGCATTAAATAACATTCTTTTCATTGATTTGCTCCCTGCGCTCATTCATTCAGGGTAGGTGGCGGTAGGAATACATCAAATTAATGGCTTAATGTTTAAGCCCATTGCTTGTGCCTAGTGCTTGCCTTTGTAAAAACCGTTTAATAAAAATCTATTTATTAAATATTTAGCTGATGAAATCAGCTAAAATCCAAGTCGTTGCCTACGGACCTTACACTTGAACTCGAGCCCTTAGGGTAATCATCGAATTCGTCCAGTATGAGCGCAAATAATATTTACCAGTCGCTACTTAATTTTAGTTGGCGAGCGAAATTAACCAACCTTTTGATTTTATACATTAATTCTAAAATTTCTGAGGATGCATAAAGTGCAATCCAATACAGAAGTGGGTAGTATAGGCGAGATGACGAATTTAAGCAAAACAATGCATATACAGCCTCAGCAAAAGGTTGAGATTGTGATCATAGATGAGCGCAGCGAGCAGCAGAGAATCGATAACTTTTTAGCCAAGCATTACAAAGATGTGCCCAAAAGTCATTTGTATCGAATCTTGCGCAGTGGCGAAGTGCGGGTCAATAAAAAACGCATAGATGCCTCTTATAAATTGCAATTAGGCGATGCGGTGCGTATCCCGCCGATTAAAACATTGGCCAAATCTGCGCCTATGCAAACCTCCAGCAAACCGATGTTGCAGCCTTATATTATCTTTGAAGATGAGGCTTTGTTAGTGATTAACAAACCCGCTGGTATTGCCGTGCATGGGGGCAGCGGTGTAAGCCGTGGCATTATTGAGCAATTTCGTGCCGAGCGACCACAAGCCAAATTCTTAGAGCTAGTCCATAGGCTAGATAAAGAAACTTCCGGGGTATTGATGCTGGCAAAAAAACGTGCTGCATTAGTGCAATTGCAAGAGGCTATACGCCAGCATCAAACCGATAAACGTTATTTGGTATTGGTGCAGGGGCAATGGAAAAATGCCCAGCAACGCGTGCGTTTAGATTTGCAAAAACATAGCTTGGCCAACGGCGAGCGCAAAGTGACTGTGGTAAAAAACAACGCGCTAAAAGCCGCTACTAGAGCATCACATGCCAGCCATCAGGCGCCGGATATTCAACATTCTGAAACAGTGTTTTATCTAAAACAAAAGTTTGCTGAATATAGCTTATTAGAAGCCCATCTGATAACTGGTCGCACCCATCAGTTGCGCGTGCAATTGGCGCATCTAGGGTTTGCTATTTTGGGCGATGAAAAGTATGGCAATTTTGAATTGAATAAACGCTTACAAAAACAAGGTTTAAAGCGTATGTTTTTGCATTCCTACCGAACCATTATTCAACACCCTGTCTCCAAGCAAACGCTGGAATTAGTCGCTGAATTACCAGCAGAATTAAATCGTTTTTTAGAAAGCATTAGTGTTCACAATGAAGCAAACGCAAGCTAGATATGACCTAATCGTATTCGATTGGGACGGCACATTAGCCAACTCTACGCAATTAATCGTAGATGCCATCTGCCAAGCCAGCCTTGATGTTGGCTTGCCCAAGCCTAGCCAACAAGCTGCCAGCAGCATTATCGGATTGGGTTTTCGTGAGGCGGTGTATGAATTATTCGGTCAGATTCCTGATTCCTTATTGCACGATATCACTGCCCGTTACACCTTGTATTACGGCGCTGGCGAGCATGACATTCCGCTGTTTGATGGCGCGCAACAACTGATCCAACAACTGGTAGAGAGAAATATTGCCTTGGGGGTGGCCACCGGAAAAGGTCGTGCTGGATTAAACCGCGCTTTGCAAAGAAGTGGCGTAGGACAGCATTTTTTTGCCACTAGAACGGTAGATGAATGTTTTTCCAAACCGCATCCACAAATGTTGCAGCAGATGATAAGTGAATGTATGACCACCCCAGAGCGCACCTTGATGGTGGGCGATACTAGCTTTGATTTGCAAATGGCTAGCAATGCTGGGGTAAAAAGTTTGGCGGTTACTTTTGGCGCGCATCCCAAACAACGTTTGCTAGAACATCAGCCTATGGCCTGTTTTGATGATTTTTCTGAATTAGTGCAATGGTTGAATGTCCATGTCTAGTGCTGAGCAACTGATACACATTTGCGACAGCCATCAACTGCAGGACGGTGGTGCTGGCATACGTTTTGAAATTCAGCAGGAAGACGGTCAGCGCTTGCCCTGTTTTGTCGTACGCTATCAAGGTCAAGCGCATGCTTATGTCAATCAATGCCAGCATCTGCCTGTGGAACTAGATTGGAACCACGGACAATTTTTTGATAAGCAAGCGGTATTTTTAATTTGTGCAACGCACGGCGCTTTATATATGCCTGATACAGGCTATTGTGTTGATGGTCCTTGTGCTGGAAAATATCTGAGGAAACTATCGCTGATTGAGAACAATCAAAAAATCTTTATTAAAATCTAATCTAAACATTTTAAAAACTTGTTAATTAAAACTATTGGTGAACCTACATGACTACTCGTGAACAAGAATCTGAACACCTAGAAAAAGACGCTTTGCATCATCTGCTCAAGTCTAGTTTGCTTGAACAGCAAAAGAATCGTTTTTGGCGCAATGTATTTAGAATCCTGACTTTTATTTATTTGTTCTTATTGCTGTTCTATTTATTCGACTGGGTAGGTGATAGCAAGATGCGCAGCAATAGTAATCACACCGCATTAATTGATATACAAGGGGTGATAGGGGCTGCCGATGAAGTGACTGCAGATGATGTGATCGCCAGTCTGCGCGAAGCCTATGACAGCCACTATACCAAAGGCATTATTTTGCGCATCAATAGTCCCGGCGGCAGTCCAGTGCAGGCCGGCATTATCAATGATGAAATTCGTAGGCAAAAGAAATTGCATCCCAAGATTCCGGTATATACCGTAGTAGAAGATATTTGTGCTTCTGGCGGTTATTACATTGCTGTGGCAAGCGACAAAATTTATGTTGATAAAGCTAGCATCGTCGGCTCTATAGGGGTGTTGATGGATGGCTTTGGCTTTACTGGCGTGATGCAAAAGCTAGGCGTGGAGCGGCGCTTAATGACTGCCGGCGAAAACAAAGCCATGTTAGACGCGTTCTCACCAGTAAATCCCAAGCATAAACAATATATGCAAAATGTCTTAGACGAAGTGCATCAGCAGTTTATTCAAGTGGTGAAAGAGGGACGTGGCAATCGTTTACAAGATGACCCAGATATTTTTACTGGCTTATTCTGGAACGGCGAGCGTAGCGTGCAACTTGGTTTGGCTGATGGTTTAGGCAGCGCGGATTATGTCGCTAGAGAAGTGATTAAAGAAGAAAATATCGTCGATTTCACCAGCAAAGACGATTTCGCCAATCGTCTGGCGAAAAAATTGGGCGCTTCCATGACGCAAACTTTAGTGAATTCTTTCCAAATGCGTTAATGCACCCAGTACAGGGGTAAAACAAGTTAGCAGCATTCAATCACACAAGCATTAAAAAAGCCGAGCAGATGTTTCATCGCTCGGCTTTTTTATTAGTGTATGGAACAGCTTATTTAGCTTTACGCTGCTTAAAATAATTAATCAACTGATTGGTAGAGCTGTCGTGGTCGCTAATCTCTTGCTTGCTAGACAACTGTGGCAGGATTTTTTGCGCAATCTGTTTGCCGTATTCCACACCCCATTGGTCAAAGGAATTGATATTCCACACGATGCCTTGCACAAAAATTTTGTGTTCATACAAGGCGATTAATTTACCTAAACTAAATGGATCGAGTTTATCCATGATAAGCGTATTGGTCGGGCGATTGCCGCCGAATACGCGGTGCGGCAATAAAGTCATAATCGTATGATGGTCTAAACCTTGCGTTTCTAATTCGGCTTTGGCTTCTTTAGAAGTTTTGCCCTGCATCAAAGCCTTGGTCTGCGCCAGCATATTGGCCAATAAAATCTTATGGTGCTCATCGCCTTGCTCGCCAACGGCATATTGGCTATGAATCGGAATAATAAAATCGCAAGGAATCAGCTTATTGCCTTGGTGTATCAATTGGTAAAACGCATGTTGGCCATTGGTGCCGGGTTCGCCCCAAATAATCGGACCAGTTGAGTATTCAATGCGGTGGCCACTGCGATTGACAAACTTACCATTGCTTTCCATATCGCCTTGTTGCAAATAGGCAGGGAATCGGGATAAACCTTGGTCATACGGCAAGATAGCGTGGGTTTCACAATGAAAGAAATTGTTATACCAAATCCCCAACATGGCCATAATCACCGGCATATTGCGCGCTAATGGCGCTTCTTTAAAGTGCTTGTCCATGGCGTGTGCGCCAGACAATAACTGTTCAAAATGATCCATGCCTATATAAAGCGCGATAGATAAACCTATCGCCGACCATAAGGAATAACGACCGCCTACCCAGTCCCAAAACTCGAACATATTGATCGGGTCTATACCAAATTCTTCTACCGCCATCGCATTGGTAGAGAGGGCGACAAAGTGCTTGGCAATATGCTGTCTATCTTGTGCATGTTGTAAAAACCAGCTTCTGGCCGAGCGCGCATTGGTCATGGTTTCTTGCGTAGTAAAGGTTTTTGAGGCAACGATAAACAGCGTGGTTTCTGGATTACATTGCTGCAAAGTTTGCGCTAAATGTGTGCCATCAATATTGGATACAAAATGCACTTGTAACTGCTGGCTGGCATAGGGCTTTAAAGCATGGCAGACCATCACAGGGCCTAGGTCTGAACCGCCTATGCCGATATTGACGATGGTATCGATGGCTTTATTGCTATAACCCTTCCATGCGCCGCTACGCACTTGTTCAGTAAAGCTACGCATTTTTTGTAACACGCGATTCACTTCCGGCATGACATCTTTGCCATCGACCAATACTGGCTGATTGCTGCGGTTACGCAAAGCGGTATGTAGCACTGCGCGATTTTCAGTAAAGTTGATTTTCTCACCGCTAAACATGCGCTCACGCCAAGCTTCGATATCGCATTGCTGAGCCAGTTGTAACAGCAAATCTAAGGTGGTTTGATTGATTCTTTGCTTGGAATAATCCAGCAAAAAGTCATCTACTTGCAGGCTGAATTTGTCCGCGCGTTGCATATCTTCTGCGAACATATCGCGCATATGCAAAGGGGAAATTTCTTGGTAGTGTTGGGCTAAGGCTTGCCATGCTGGCGTTTGTGTAGGGTTAGTCATACTTGTTTCTATTGTTGATGAATATGAAATTATATCGTTAAAGTGTTACATAAATCTTATGCAATTTTTCGTAGAATCAATCCTGCTAAAGGCGGCAGCGTGAGATGCAGATGCGGTCCCATCCATGCCACTTGTTCGCTATGAATTTTTCCTGCATTACCTAAATTGCTACCACCATATTGGTTGCTATCGCTGTTAAAAAGTTCTTCATACTCGCCAGCTTCCGGGATATTGATGCGATGGTGGTGTCTAGGCACTGGCGTGAAGTTCAATAATACTAATACAAAACTGCCGTCGCGTGCGCGTCGGATATAGCTGAGGGTAGAGTGGCTGGCGTCATTGCAGTCTATCCATTCAAAGCCTTGCCCCTCAAAATCCAATTCATGCAGTGCGGCAATGGCAAGATATAAATGATTTAAATCACGCACCGCTTTTTGCACCCCTTGGTGCCAATGGTTGTCCAGCAGATACCAATCTAAGGCGCTATTTACATTCCATTCGCGGCCTTGGGCAAATTCATTGCCCATAAAATTTAACTTTTTGCCGGGGGTGCACATTTGATGGCATAGCAACAATCTTAGATTGGCAAAGCGCTGCCATGCGTCGCCAGGCATTTTATCTAGCAAAGATTTTTTGCCGTGTACCACTTCGTCATGCGAGAAGGGCAAGACAAAATTCTCACTATAGGCATATAGCTGGCCAAAAGTCAGTTTGTTGTGGTTATATTGTCTGTGCACCGGGTCATTTTCTATATAACTCAGTGTGTCATTCATCCAGCCCATATTCCACTTCATGGAAAAGCCCAAGCCGCCAGCGTACACCGGTCTAGAAATCATAGGCCAAGAAGTGGACTCCTCGGCGATGGTAAAGCTGCCGGGGAAGTGCTCGTGCACCATTAGATTAAGTTGTTTTAGGAATTCGATAGCGTCTAAATTTTCTCTACCGCCATATTGATTAGGCAGCCATTCGCCTTGTTTGCGTGAATAGTCCAAATACAACATAGACGCCACTGCATCCACCCGCAGGCCGTCGATATGGTATTCAGACAGCCAGAAATAGGCATTGGCCAAGAGAAAATTGCGCACCTCATTGCGGCCGTAATTAAAAATATAAGTGCCCCAATCTTGGTGTTCGCCTAATCTGGGGTCTTCGTGTTCATACAAAGCCGTGCCGTCAAAGCGCGCTAAGGCCCAGTCATCTTTAGGGAAGTGGCCGGGCACCCAATCCAGAATCACACCGATATTGGCTTGATGTAGGCGATTGATAAAGCTTTTAAATTGCGCAGGCGTGCCATAGCGTGTGGTCACCGCGTAATAGCCAGTGGTTTGATAACCCCAAGACTCAGTTAGCGGATGCTCAGAGATGGGCATTAACTCGAGATGGGTATAGCCCATTTGTTGCAAGTAAGGAATCAACTGGTCGGCAATTTGCTCGAAATTGAGAAATTCACCTTGCGCTGATTTATGCCAAGAACCTAAATGGCATTCATAACAGTTCATTGGGGTATGCAGCCAATCGGCTTGCTGGCGCTGCTTGAGCCAGTCTTGGTCATGCCAAGCAAAATGGTTGAGATCAACCACTTTGGCGGCCGTGCCTGGGCGCGCTTCAAAGGCAAAGCCATAGGGGTCGGTTTTGACTAACACATGGCCAGTATGGCGATTGCGTATTTCAAATTTGTATAAATCATCGCTGCATAAATGCGGGATAAAAATTTCCCATATGCCGCTACTGCCATGCGACCGCATACTATGTACGCGCCCATCCCAACGATTAAAGTCACCAATTACGCTGACCCGCTCGGCATTTGGCGCCCACACTGCAAAACGCACACCAGACACCCCTTGTAGTTGCATTACTTGCGCGCCCAACATGCGATAAGCCATATTCAGTCGGCCTTGCGCAAACAGATACAAATCCTCAGCCGATAAACTGCTGGCAAAGCTATACGCATCATAGATTTGATACTGATGCTCGCCTTGGCTGACACGCAATAGATAGGGGCTGCTAATCGCTTGTTTGCTGGAGAATGTAAATAGCCCAGCGGGGTGTATCTTGTCTAAAGCCTTCCAGCGCTGTTTGATTTTGATTTCTAGCTTGTCGGCATAAGGCTGAAAGCAAGTCACCAATGTGCTAGCGTCATCTTGCAGATGCGCGCCCAAGCAAGCGAATGGATCGTGCTGAGTGGCGGCCAGAATTTTGTCTAATGCGCTAGGAATTTTTTTCAAAATAAATCTCTCAAAAGATGTGGTAAGGCTTGAGTTTAGGGCTAGATTATCCTTTGATATCGTGCCTATAATGGACACAGGCATAGGGCGCATTATAGCAACTCTCCAGCCCATCTTCGTGCTTACAATGAAAAATCATTGAGGAGTGACACCATGCAGCAGGAAATGACATCGCGGTTTATTAGTGCCTTGACCAAAAACACCGTTGCGCTGATTTTGGCGGGCGGTCGAGGTTCGCGCCTAAAAAGTCTGACCGATTCGCGCGCCAAGCCGGCGGTGCCGTTTGGTGGCAAATACCGCATTATTGATTTTCCCTTATCCAACTGCATTAACTCAGGCATACGTCGTATTGGTGTGGCGACGCAGTATAAATCGCATAGCTTAAATCAGCATATCCAACGTGGTTGGGGGTTTTTGCGTGGCGAGTTTAACGAGTTTGTTGAGCTATGGCCGGCGCAACAGCGGGTTAAAGAAGATTGGTACAAAGGCACGGCTGATGCAGTGTTTCAGAACCTGGATATTATGCGCAATATAGGCGCCGAATATGTGCTGATTTTGGCCGGCGACCATATTTATAAAATGGACTACGGCCAAATGTTGGCAGCGCATGTGAATAAAAAAGCTGATCTCACTATCGCCTGTATCAATGTGCCACTGCAAGATGCCAAGTCATTTGGTGTGATAGGGGTGGACAACGACGATAGGGTTATCGAGTTTCAAGAGAAACCTGATCATCCCCAACCTTTGCCAGATAACCCAGAACAGGCGTTTGCTAGCATGGGGATTTATGTTTTTTCGGCGGCATTTTTATATGAACAACTGATTTATGACGCTGATGACAGCAAGTCTGAGCATGATTTTGGTAAAGATATTATCCCCAGAATTATCAATAAATATCGCGTGTTTGCCCATCGCTTTACCGATAGCTGTGTAGGTGCCAAGGATAATAATTACTATTGGCGCGATGTCGGGACGGTAGATGCGTATTGGGAAGCCAATATGGAATTGACCAAAGTGACCCCTGAATTGAATTTATATGACCGTGATTGGCCGATTTGGACTTATCAGGAACAACTGCCGCCGGCCAAGTTTGTGTTTAACAACAAAGATCGCTGTGGCACCGCCACGGATTCATTGATTTCTGGCGGTTGCATCGTCAGCGGCTCAAAAATCAATCAATCGGTCTTATTTTCTGATGTGCGCGTTCACAGTTATTGCGATATCCGTGACTCGGTGA